>Ga0265298_10001572_pt1 | contig 33841 bp, 24 predicted proteins | sample AusTroGonzalo_MG_3_FD_193486 | JGI IMG/M metagenome (GOLD analysis project Ga0265298, IMG submission 193486) | Bovine rumen microbial communities from tropical cattle in Woodstock, Queensland, Australia - Gonzalo_01 | ecosystem: Host-associated > Mammals > Digestive system > Stomach > Rumen ... | reverse complement strand
TTCACCCGCAAGCGTGAAGACAAGTCCTTCGTTTCCGTAGTTCCTTTCGAGAACTAAACCCGAAGGTACAAAAGATTGTAAAAGGAGGACCTGTACCCTAGGGGACAGTCCTCCTTTATCATTAATAATAAGGTATATGCTTACACTGAAACTCCTCCGGGAGAATCCGGAGTATGTTATCAAGAAGCTGGCTGTCAAGAACTTTGACGCCCGCACCATCGTAGAAAACGTCATCGCCCTTGACGATAGGAGAAAAGCCCTCCAAACCGAGAGCGACGCCCTCCTGGCCCAGCAGAAGAAAGCTGCCGCCGCCATCGGCCAGCTCATGAAGGAAGGCAAAAAGGCCGAGGCCGAAGCCGCCAAGGCCGAAGTCGGCACCCTCAAGGACCGTTCCAACGCCTTGCTCAAGGAGGCCGATGAAACCATCGAACAGCTTCAGAACCAGCTGGTCCTGCTGCCCAACCTTCCCTGCGACATCGTTCCCGAAGGAAAGGGCGCCGAGGACAACCTGGTGGTGAAGATGGGCGGCCCCGAAGTTCAGCTTCCGGAGAATGCCCTCCCGCACTGGGAACTGGCCAAGAAGTACGACATCATCGACTTCGACCTGGGCGTGAAGATCACCGGCGCCGGCTTCCCCGTGTACAAAGGCAAGGGTGCCAAGCTGCAGCGTGCCCTCATCAACTACTTCCTGGACCGCAATACCGCTGCCGGCTACAAAGAGGTGGAGCCTCCCGTGATGGTGAACGCCGCCTCCGGTTTCGGTACCGGTCAGCTGCCCGATAAAGAGGGCCAGATGTACCACGCTACCGTGGACGATTTCTATATGGTCCCCACCGCCGAGGTTCCTGTCACCAATATCTTCCGTGACGTGATTCTCCCTCTGGACGCTTTCCCGCAGAAGCTCACGGCCTACACGCCCTGCTTCCGCCGCGAAGCCGGCTCCTACGGCAAGGATGTGCGCGGCCTCAACCGCCTGCACCAGTTTGACAAAGTGGAGATCGTGCGCATCGAGAAGCCCGAGAACAGCTATGCCGCTTTAGACGAGATGGTGGCCCACGTGGAAAGCCTGGTGAACGAGCTGGGCTTGAAGTATCGCATCCTCCGCCTCTGCGGCGGTGACATGAGCTTCACATCGGCCATTACCTACGACTTCGAACTGTGGAGCGCCGCCCAGGGACGCTGGCTGGAGATTTCCTCCGTGTCCAACTTCGAGAGCTACCAGGCCAACCGCCTCAAGTGCCGCTACAAGGACGAAGACGGCAAGATGCAGCTGGCCCACACGCTCAACGGAAGTTCCCTGGCCCTGCCCCGCGTAGTGGCCGCCCTGCTGGAGGACAACCAGAAAGACGGGTACATCGAAATTCCCGCCTGCCTGCGGCCCTACACCGGTTTTGACAGGATCGACTAAAAAAAAGTCTCGGAATCACTCCGAGACTTTTTTTATGAACTCCGCCATACCCTTGGTGGCCACATCCTGGATAAACGTGACGCGGGGGTCTGACAGCGGCACGGGTTTGGGGTCTATCACGTAGATGGGACAGGCGTTGGGGGCATAGCGATAGAGGCCGGCAGCGGGGTATACCTGCAAAGAGGAACCCACGATCAGGAGGATATCGGCCTTCTCCACCAGGTTGATGGCCTTTTCGATATTAGGCACGGCCTCCCCGAAAAAGACGATATGCGGCCGCAGCTGGGACCCGTTGGGAGCCACATCCCCCAGTACCACGGGCCGGTAGCCCACGTCCATGACCTCGGCCTCCGATGCCGTACGGTCATAGATTCCGTTTTCCGGACGCACCTTGGTCAGTTCCCCATGCAGGTGCAGCACGCGGGTAGAGCCCGCACGCTCGTGCAGGTTGTCCACATTCTGGGTAATCACGTCCACATCATATTCTTTCTCCAGACCGGCGATGGCCTCGTGGGCCGCATTGGGCTTGGCGTCCTTCAGCTGAGCCCGGCGCTGGTTGTAGAAATCCAGCACCAGCTTGCGGTTGCGGTACCAGCCCTCGATGGAAGCCACGTCGTTAACGTCGTACTGCTCCCACAGGCCGCCCGTGTCCCGGAAGGTGGCAAAGCCGCTTTCGGCACTCACCCCCGCCCCGGTCAATACTACAATATGCTTTTTCATAGGGACTACTCTTTTATTTCAAAATAGTATTTCTTCACCCAATACTCGAACAACGGGTCGATGATGGAGGGCTTGTCGTCGTCGTCAAACATCAGGACCTCCTTCTTCATGAGGGCGTCTTTCACGCGCTTGACGTTGGCCGATGAATTGAGCCCGTACCGGCGGATGACATCGGCACCGGAAAAGCGCGTAACGCCGTCCACGGTGGCCCGCAGCAGGCTCACCTGATGCGAGGTGAGGCCGCCGATGATTTCCATGAACCGGGGTTCGTGTACGGAAATCAGGCAGCGCAGGGCGTCTATCAGGCCGGGTTCCATGAGGTAGCCGCGCGTCATGCCGTCGCAGATGGAGGCGAAGTGGTTGATGTACCACGGATGTCCCCGGAACAGGCGGCAGGCTCCCTGAAGCAGCTCTTTCTCCACCACCTTGCCGGCCGATGTAAAGCCGCGATGGATGTGGTCGGCCATCTCCAGTTCGTCCACCGGCGACAGCTTCATCCGCTCTACCTGGCGGTAGAACAGCAGGCTTCCCTTGAAGATGCCGTTCATAGCATTGACGCCGGAGCCGCAGAAGATATAGGAAAAACGCCGGTTCTCCCGGTTTTCCTTGAGCGAGGCGCTCAGCGGACGGAGCACGGCATCCGGATCGTCCATCAACGACAGGCAATGGAATTCGTCGATAATCAGGATGATGCGGTCTCCACGGTCTTGCGCCAGGCGGAACGGCAGAACAAGCAGGGCGGTCACGTCGGCCTCTTCCAGGTCCCAGTTCAGGGAGACAATGTTTCCGGTGGCCTCAAAGGCAGCGGGGTCGAAGATGAAATGAGTGCCCTCCAGGTAACGGGAGGCCAGGCTGGCATAATCCGCCGGGTTATTCCCGACCATCCGGAAAAGGGTGGACCCCAGCCGGAGCAGGAAATCCTGCGGCGTGCGGATGTTCAGGGCCGAAAACTGCCCTACGGAGAAAGTAACCGTCTTCAGGCGGAGGGAATACAGCGTCTGCTGGATCAGAGAGGTCTTTCCGGTCTTGGGCGGCTCACTCATCACCACGTGTTCGCCCTGGGAAAGCAGGTTTCCCAGGAGCGTCACGTCGGCACGTCTCCCGACAAAGTTCCTGCCGGTGACGTATTGGTCGTACGGGAAGGGGGTATCCATTCCTTAGAATTGAATGACACCCAGGCCGAAGAGTACGCCGGCGGCGATAACCAGCAGCGCCAGGATGGTCAGGAGCCATCTGCGGGTGCGTTTGGCACGGGCTTCGGGATCCACGGCGGTGAGCTTGGGGTACTTGGCCAGGGAAGTGAGGGTCTTGCCGAATCTCACATTCACCAGGGACTTGGCGTTGACCGCCCAGCCGTTGGCATTGAGGATGGGACCCAGGTCACGCTTGCGGAGCTTTCTCCAGGCGATGAACATGGAAGGACCGGAAATGAGCAGCATAATCACGGCCACGATGAGCAGCAGCTTCCAGAAAGGCATGCCCTTGAGGGAAGCCACCACGCCCGCCAGGGCGGCACCGATGAGGCCGACAGCCATGCCGATGGCGGCAAAGATGCCGGCGAATTTGGCAATGTCGAAGGGAGCGGCGGGGGCCTTTCCCTCCGAGGCCGTATTGACGGCGTCCGTGAGGCCGGCCATGGATTTCTCGTTCTTCTCGGCGGCGTTCTTGTCTATCTTGTCACTCACCATGCGGGCCACCTTCTTGTAGGGGCTCCAGAAAGCCTGCCGCACAGAAACGGGATTGTCCACGATGGCCACCACCTTGGCGGTGTAGTCGTTGCCGTCCCGGTCATAGAACACGGCGTTCTTGCCTTCCCGCAGGCCGTCCACGTCTCCGTCCGTGAGTACGGCGGCGATATTGAAGCTCTTGCCCAGTTTCTCGCTGGTGCAGGCGCAGTACAGGATGTACATGCCGCTAAGGGAGGAGATTTCCGGCGAGGGACCGGCCACCTTCACGCACAGTTCCGTGCTGCGCTGGTCGATGAACAGCGTACCGGCCTGGAAGATGGCTTTGCGCTCCGGGTCGTAGAAATCGGCCAGGACCACGTAGTTATTGAGGAAACGGTAGAAATACTTGTTCAGGCGCAGGACTTTGTCCACTTCTTCGATGGAAAGGGCATTGGCTTCCTCGGCCTTGTCTTTCTCCACCAGCTCCAGGAGAGCGGCTTTCTTGTCCTCCTTAAGGACGGCCTTCACGGCATCCAGGCCCAGGGCTTCCACTTCGGCGCCCTTCTTTTCGGCCATCCAGGCGATGTAGGGGGCGAACTTGCCGGCTAATGCGGCCCAATCGTCCTCGGTAATGGGATTTTCCCCGATTCCGGTGAGGGATGCCACGGTGTCCATGGCTTTCTTCCAGGCGGGATTCACGGCCTTGAAGTCCAGTTTGCCCTCGGCGTTGGGCTTGGCCAGGGGCTGCAGGCCGATCTGGTCGGCTGCGGCGGCCAGGTTCCCGTCAATGCCGGCAATCCGCTCCACGTTCACGTCCACGGCGGGCGAAAGGGCGGCTTCAAAGCTGATGAGCTTGCAGCGCATGAAGAAATCGGCCACCTTGTCCTTTACGGCATCCACGGCCGCCAGGGCGTCGGCGGTCTTTTCACCGAAGGGAAATACTTCCTTGGTGCCGGCCTTCTTCCAGGCTTCATAATCGGCACAGGCGGTATAGAACGCCTCGATATGGTCGGCGGTGATGCCGGCCACGCCGCTGCGGTCCACGGCGCTGGCGATGCCCGCGATGGTCTCGATGAGCTGGGCGGTAGCCTCGTCCGAGGCGCTGGCGGGTGTGATGATGCCGTCACCGTTGAACTGGGTGCCGGCGAAGATCTTCACGTTGTCGGCGGTATCTTCCAGGGCGATCTCGTCCTTCTCCAGGCCCAGGTTTTTCAGGATTTGGCGGGCCGATGCCTGCAAACGCGCACCGTCAGGGTCTTCGGTATTGAAATCCTCCAGTTTCAGGGCATCGGCCTCCTTCAGGAGAAGGTCGGCGTCCTTGATGATGCGGGTGAGCCACTGGGAAGTCTTGATGACTTCGTCCACGCGGATGCGGCCATCTCCGTCCACATCGATCATCTGCAGGGCCTTTTCATCGAATTCCAGGCCCACCGTGGGGCAGCTGAGGACCGTCCACAGTTTGCGGTCCAGCTGATAAAGGTTGCGGATATCCTCTCCGCTGAGGATTTTCACGCGTACGGTGCCCCCCACGGAAGAGAATTTCCAGGGATACGAGTCTGCTTTCTTTTTCATATCGAGAAGTGTTTTGGTTAGTCTATAACAAGGATGTTTCACAAATGTAATGATTTTTTTTATTACCTTTGCTTGCTTTATAGGAAAACTATGAGAAAAATATACGGAAAATTTGGAATGAAAGCCCTGGCCGCCTTTTTGGTGGCTCTGGGCGTCGCTGCCTGCCAGGCCCCTGAATCTGAGCGGGTTCCGGACGTGTTTGAGATTGCTCCCTCCACCACCAGCCCCACCGCCCTGCAGAGCAGCATCATCGTGCAGGTGCGCTGCGACCTTCACTGGACCGTGGAATTGCTGGACTCCTCCTGGGGTTCCGTCAAAGTGGACCATGTCATCGAGGGAGGCGGCGGAACCTTCATCTTCGATATGGGTGTGAACACCTCCGAAGACAGGCGCGAGAATACCGTCATCCTCAAGGCCGGCAAGAGTGAACTCCGCCGCACCATCACCCAGGGAGGCGTGGCAACCGCCTTCAGTCCCCGTGCCCTGGAACTGAGCCGCATGAAGGAAAGGAGCATCGCTTTCATCGCCCCCACCGCCTGGACGGCTAAAGTCACCGATGGTGCAGACTGGCTGGAGGTGAAGACCCCCTCCGGGGCCGAAGGAAACGCCGAAGTGATGGTCGTAGCCAAGGATCCCAATGAAAATGTGGGTCCCCGCACCGGCGTGGTCCGCATCGGCGTGGCCGGCCACGAGTTCGACATTCCCGTCACCCAGAACCAGACCGACGTCATCCTGTCTCAGAACACCACCGTGGAGTTCCCCTTCGAGGAACAGACTTTCACCGTGGATGCCCGTTACAACGTAGATTACGAGATAGAGATTTCGGCTCCCTGGATCACCCACGTGAAATCCAAGGCTCCGCTGCATGAGAGCGTAGAGAGCTTTGTGGTAGAAGAAAACACTTCCGAGATGCCTCGCCATGCCGAAATAGCCTTCGTAGGCGGCAAGGCCGATCCCCTGGTGGTCACCGTATCGCAGGAAGGCAAAGACCCCTTCCTGAATATCACCACACCGGGATTCTATGGCATCAATAACAATGATATTATCCTGGGTATCGACGGATGGAAGCAGCAATCCCGCCTGGTCCTTCCCGACGGAAGCGTCCGCTACCGGTTGTTCAAGGGCTCCGACTTTTCCGTGGCGGAACTCAGCGGGATGCGGCAGGATGTCGAGACGGGACAGAATCTGAGCCTCACGGTCACTGTCTCCGTCAAAGGCCAGCAAATCATTACGGAGAACCATTTCCCGGTGGTCTTTTACCAAAAGGACGGCCTCATCTGGCTCCGGGAAAATGAATACACATATTTTGTGTTGAATAAATAATATGGGAGGAAAGACGATGAAAAAGATTCTTGTTACTGTTGCAGCCCTCCTCCTTGCCATCGGCGCATGGGCCATTCCGGCCAAACCGGGCGTTTTCACCTACACACAGCCCGACGGCACCGTCGTACGCCTGGAACTACACGGAGACGAATTCTACCACTGGACCACCCTGGCCGGCTCTTCGCAGGCCGTGGCCCTGGACCAGGACGGTTACTGGCGCCATATCACCCTGGATCCTTCCGTTCAGGAAGAAGCCCTGCAGCGCCGCCGTCAGGTCAATAACAGCCGCCGCGCCGTAAGCACCCGCGCCGGATCCTCCGAATACTTCCGTTCCACCGGAGAAAAGCACATCCCCGTGCTGGTGGTAGCATATTCGGACAAAGACTTCGTCATTAACGATCCCCAGGACCAGTTCAACCGCATGCTCAACCAGAACGGGTATTCCGATTACGGTGCCACCGGCTCCGTGCAGGATTATTATGTGGAAAACTCCCACGGCAAGTACACGCCCATCTTCGACGTGTACGGTCCCGTCACCCTGCCCAGGAAAATGTCCTATTATGGCAGCAATGATTCCCGGGGCAGCGACAAGAACCCGGAAATCGCCCTGTACGATGCCGCCGTCCTCCTGGATGACACAGTGGATTTTTCCCAGTACGACTACGACGGGGATGGTTTCGTGGACATGATCCTCTTCTATTACGCCGGTTACAACGAGGCGGAGGGTGGTCCGGCCGACTCCATCTGGCCGCATTCCTGGAACCTGCAATACACGTCCAACAACGAGGCCCGGAGCGCCCGCTTCGACGGCGTAGGACTGGCCAGGTACTTCTGCTCGTCGGAGTTCAAGGGCAATAGCGGAAACAACATGGACGGTATCGGCACCACCTGCCACGAGTTTGCCCACGCCTTGGGTCTGCCGGATTTCTACGACACGGATTACAATTCCCGTGGTTATTGCGCCGGCCTTTCCTTCTGGTCCCTGATGGATGCGGGCTGCTACCTCAACGACTCCCGCACGCCGCCTTACCTCAATTCCGAGGAACGCAGGATGCTGGGGTGGATGAAGCCCAACAGCGTCAAGCAGCTGCCCCAGGGGTCCTTCACCTTCGGTCCCGTGAAGGACAACATTGCCTTCAGGACCCTCACCGACGTGGAGGGAGAGTATTTCCTGTACGAATGCCGGGACGGCAGCGGCTGGGACCGTTTCCTCCCCGCCGGCCTGCTGGTCTACCATGTGGACAAGTCCACCACACGCAATGTGAGCGGTACCACTCCTTACGCCCTGTGGGCATACTGGGAAATGACCAATTCCATCAACGCCCAAGGTAGCCATCCCTGCTTCTACGTGGTGCCCGCCGCCGCCCAGAGCAACCTGAGTTATGGCGGTTCCCTAGACAAATGGGTCTTCCCGGGCAGTTCCGACGTCACCAGTTTCACTCCCGTGGACTGGAACAAGCACGATACCGGCATTTCCATCAGCAACATCAGCTATTTCGACAGCACCGTGAGCCTGTATACCAATTACGAGAGCGGCGGCCCCGGCCCGGACCCCGAAGACCCGGACGATCCCGTTATTCCCGATCCTCAGGAGCACACCTTCGCCGAATATGGCATCACCGCCATCGCCGATGCCGGCAGCTATGCGGCCGGAGACGTCTTCCTCCTGAAAATGGACATGCCGGAAGGCATTTCGGCCCAAATCTCCTGGAAGTTTGACGGACTCACGGTCACAGACCCCGTCACCCTGCAGGCTGGTAAACATACGGTCACTGCCACCCTCCAGTATACCGACGGAAGCGTGGAAACCTTTGAATTACAGATTAACGTAAAATAAATTTGCAAGGGTAGGAAATAATTTCTATCTTTGCACCCCGTTTAGAAAAAAGGAGGTGTAAAAGCATGATCATCGTACCCGTAAAAGAAGGCGAAAACATCGAAAGAGCCCTGAAGAAATTCAAGCGTAAATTCGAGAAGACCGGTGCCGTCCGCGAGATGCGCGCCCGCAAGAACTTCGAGAAGCCTTCCGTCAAAAAGCGCATGGCGCTCCAGAAGGCTATCTATGTTCAGCAGCTTCGTCTTCAGGAAGAGCAGTAAGCTTTTTCACACCTTTTATGATAAAACCGGCCTCGTGGTCGGTTTTTTTTGTTATCTTTGTGTGTTATGAGTGACTACATTGTATCGGCCCGCAAGTACAGGCCGGATTCCTTCGAGAGTCTCATCGGCCAGGATACCATCGCCCGCACGCTGTCCAATTCCATCAAGAGGGGGCAGCTGGCGCATGCATACCTGTTCTGCGGCCCCAGGGGCGTGGGCAAAACCACCACTGCGCGCATTTTTGCCAAGATGATCAACTGCGCCCACCCCGGCCCCAACATGGAGCCGTGCGGGGAGTGTGAATCCTGCGTTTCCTTCCAGGAAGGACGCTCTTACTGCATCCATGAGCTGGACGCCGCCTCCAACAACAGCGTAGAGGATATCAAGACGCTCATGGAGCAGGTGCAGGTGCCGCCGCAGGTAGGACGCTACAGTGTATACATCATAGACGAGGTGCACATGCTGTCCCAGGCCGCCTTCAATGCGTTCCTCAAAACGCTGGAGGAACCCCCGGCACACGCCATTTTCATCCTGGCCACCACGGAAAAGCACAAGATCCTGCCCACCATCCTCAGCCGCTGCCAAACCTACGACTTCAACCGCATCTCCATCCCGGACATGGTGCGCAACCTGCAGGGCATCGCCGCCAAGGAAGGCGTGAAGATAGACGACAAATCCCTGCACGTGATAGCCTCCAAGGCCGATGGCGCCATGCGCGACGCCCTCACCATCTTTGACCAGACGGTGGCCTTCTGCGGCAAGGACGTAAAGTACGAGGACGTCATCCGCAACCTGAATGTTCTGGATTACGAGTTCTGCTTCTCCCTGGTAGACAATTTCCTGGCCGGGGATTATGCCAACGCATTCCTCACCTTTGACAAGATCCTGGCCAAGGGCTTCAACGCCCTGCACTTCGTGGGTTCCCTGTCGGAGCATCTGCGTAATCTGGTAGTGGCCAAGACCGGCGGGCTGGAACCGCTGCTGGAACTTCCGGATTCCCTCAAGAAGGATTATGCCGCCCAGGCAGCCCGGTGCTCCAACCAGTTCCTCTTCGAGGCCCTGGGCATCACCACGGCCTGCGAAACCGGCTACAAGGCCGCCGTCAATCCCCGCCTGCACATCGAGTTCGCCCTCATGCGCCTGAGTTACATCTTGGGCAAACCGGCATCTTCTGTCGCTTCAGGAGCTAACGTTTCCGAAGTCGCAAAAAAGAAGGCCGATGTTCCTTCGGAAACGTTAGCCCCCTCCGTCGAGAAAACTACGACCCCCTCTCCTGCCGCCAGAAGAAGAACTCCTAAGAGCGGATCGGCACTGAGCATGAGCGCCATTATAGAGGAAAAGCCGGAAGAAACGGCTGCAGAGGCCGCGGCGCCGCAGGAGGTGGCACTGCCGGACGACGACACGCTGCGTCTCAAGTGGAAGGAGATGGCCGGACAGTACAGCGCCAAGCCGCGTCTGGCCAGCATGCTGCAGAGCGGCAAGGTGGACGTGAAGGAAGAGAACGGCATCAAGGTGGTAGAGTTCTTTGTGACCAATGATTCCCAGAAGCAGTGGATAGAGGAAAAGATGCTGCGGGAGCTGGAAGGAAAACTGCGGGATCTGGTTACCTGCCACAAGGTAAACGTGACGGTATCCGTCACCCCCATCGAAGAAGGGGAAAAGGTTCCCTACATGCCGGAAGAAAAAGCCAAGGACTTAATGGAAAAAGAACCCGCAGTGCGCGAATTCGTCGCCGCTATGGGACTGGATACTAAATAGATATGAAGTTAAGAGCAGAAAAACTGGTCAAGAAATACGGCGTCCGCACGGTGGTGAAGGGCGTTTCCATGGAAGTGGAGCAGGGAGAGATTGTGGGCTTCCTGGGCCCCAACGGCGCCGGAAAAACCACCAGTTTCTATATGATCACGGGCCAGATCAAGCCCAACGACGGCCGCATCTTCCTGGACTACGACGACGGCACCACCGTAGAGGTGACCAAGCTGCCCATGTATCAGCGTGCCCAGAAAGGCATCGGCTACCTGCCGCAAGAGGCTTCCGTGTTCCGCAAGATGAGCGTGGAAGACAATATCATGTCGGTGATGGAGGTGTCCAAAAGCACCCAGGACATGACCAAGGAGCAGCGCGTGGCCCGCATGGAGCAGCTGATAGACGAGTTCAACCTGTCCAAGGTGCGCAAATCCCTGGGCATCCAGCTCAGTGGCGGTGAACGCCGCCGCTGCGAGATTGCCCGTGCCCTGGCCGTAGACCCCAAGTTCATCCTCCTGGATGAGCCTTTCGCCGGTGTGGACCCCATCGCCGTGGAAGATATCCAGTACATCATCGCCAAGCTCAAATACCGCAACATCGGCGTCATCATCACAGACCACAATGTGGGTGAGACCCTGGCCATCACAGACCGCGCCTATCTGCTGTATGAGGGCGTTATCCTGCAGGCCGGCACGCCCGAAGCCCTGGCCGCCGACGAAGACGTGCGCACCAAATACCTGGGTTCCGGCTTCGTCCTCAAGCGTTCCAAGTCTGTTGAAAGGGCACGCCGTGAAGTAGAAAATGAACACCGTGTTTAAGTTTGGCACGGCGCTTGCTTATTGCTAAACCAGAGTTAGTTTTAGTTGGTTTAGTTAATTTTTTAGGTTAGAAAAAAACCGGACCTCGTAAAGAGATCCGGCTTTTTCTATTTTTGCGGTCTTACAGTGTTTTGAGAGCCTCCTCCACGGTATTGTCTACCGGCAGATAATATTTGTAGAAGGCGTTCTCCCCCAGTTTGGAATAGCGGGAGATAAGGGCGTTCAGCTGCGGCACCAGGTAGGACTTGGTCTGGTCCCACTCGGCCTCGGTGCACTTGATACCGTCCTTGGCACGGGCGTAGGCGGGGAACTCCACCGCGTAGTTGAGTTTGCGCAGGAAGCGGTCCATGTCCGGGAAGTTGTCGATGGCCGACAATTCCCTGGCGTTCTTGTCAAAGACGGCCGACGCAAAACGCATCTGGGTGGCCTTGCGGTTGCAGGCCACATAGAAGGCGCTGGCGCGGGTGGTATCCATCGGCACAAACACGTCGGGCATGATGCCGCCACCGCCGTAAACGATACGGCCGCTGCGGGTGCGGTGCACGTCGGTGGTATCCAGTTTTACGCTGTCGGCGCTGAAGACTTCGCCGTCGGCATAGCGGTTATAGATGTCGTAGTCGTATTCCCTCTCTCCCCCGTAGGGCTTCTGGATGCATCGGCCCGAAGGAGTGTAGTAGCGCGCCACGGTGAGGCGGATACCCGAATCGTCACTGAAGAAGAAGGGTTCCTGCACCAATCCCTTGCCGAAGGAACGGCGGCCCACCACGGTGCCGCGGTCGTTGTCCTGGATGGCTCCGGCGAAGATTTCGCTGGCCGATGCCGAGTTTTCGCTGATAAGGACGGTGAGGCCCACATCCTGGAGGGAACCGCGTCCGTCGGCCTTGTACACTTCCTTGTTCCGGTGGAGTCCTTCCATATACACCAGGGTGTCTCCCTTGGAAAGGAAGTCGTTGCACAGCAACAACGCCTGGTCCATGTAGCCGCCGGTGTTGTCCCGGAGGTCGAAGATCAGGTGCTTCATCCCCTCTTCCTTCAGCTTGAGGGCAGCCTCATGGTATTCCTTGTAGGTGGTGCGGGAGAACTTGGCCAGACGCAGGTAGCCCACCGTATCCCGAATCATGAAGGCGGCATCCACGCTGTGTACGGGAATCTTGCCGCGGGTAATCTGGAAAGGAATGATCTCATTCCCCCGCTTGACGGTAATGGTAACTTTGGAGCCGGACGGACCCTTGATGCGGCGCACCATGCTGTCCTGGGGGAACTTCACGCCCGCAATCACTTTGTCGTCCACCTTCAGCAGGCGGTCACCGGGCAGGAGGCCCACTTTTTCGGAAGGGCCGCCCGCAATGACCTCCAGCACGATGGCGGTGTCGTTGGGCACGTTGAACTGGATACCGATGCCGTCGAAATTGCCGGCCAGCTCTTCCTCGGAGGCCGTCAGCTGCACCGGCGGCAGATATACCGAATGCGGGTCCAGCTTGGCCAGGGCGCCCACAACGGCTGCATCCGACAGGCTTTCCATATTCACCGTATCCACGTAATTCTGCTTGATGATGTCCAGGATGAGGTTGATCTTGGCACCGTCCGTCATACGGACATGGTGCATGTGCCTCGACTCCCTATAACGGACGATAGACAAAGTAACCAGGGCACCGATGACGATGCCCAGTACCACCTGCGCCACTTGCAGGCCGATTTCCTTTTTGCGGTCCATGGTTTACTGGCTTTGCTCCACTTCCACGCCGGCGCGCTTGAGGAGGTCTATCCCGTCCGTCAGGCGGTAGGCATCCCGGTATACCACCCGGCTGATACCGGCCTGGATAATGAGTTTGGCACACTCGGCACAGGGCGAAGCCGTCACGTAAAGCGTGGCTCCTTCGCTGCTGTTGCCGCTCTTGGCCACTTTGGTGATGGCGTTGGCCTCGGCATGCAGCACATAGGGCTTGGTAACGCCGTTCTCGTCTTCGCAGATGTTCTCGAAGCCGCTGGGGGTGCCGTTATAGCCGTCCGAAATGATGGTGCGGTCCTTGACCAGCAGGGCGCCCACCTTCCTGCGCTTGCAGTAAGAGTTCTGGGCCCATACTTCGGCCATTTCCAAATAACTGTGGTCGAATTTTGTCATTAGATTCTCTGATACAGGTAACGTTTGATGCTCTTCTTGGGCGTGCGCTCGAAGTCCTCGGGCATGAGCTCGATCTTCTTGACCTGGGCGTACTTGGGAAGTTCGTCGTTGATGGCGGGCAGAAGGCCCTTGATACGCTGTTTGAATTCTTCACGGCTGTAGCCGTCCAGCTCTCCCTGATGCCAGTCGGGATAGATGAGGGCGGTGAGGCCGCCGTCGTCTTCCACCACCAGGGAATCCACCACATACACGAAGTTGTTGATGGTGGCTTCCACTTCCTCGGGATAGATATTCTGGCCGGAAGGGCCCAGCACCATGCACTTGGAACGGCCGCGCAAGAACAGGTAACCGTCCTTGTCAATGACGCCCATATCACCGGTGCGGAACCAGCCGTCATCGGTGAAGGAATCCTTGGTGGCAGCCTCGTTCTTGTAATAGCCCAGGCATACGTTGGGGCCTTTCACCTGCACTTCTCCGGGGATACTCTGCGGATCTTCGGAGTCGATGCGGATCTGCATGTTGAGGGCGGCACGGCCGGCCGATCCCACCTTCACCTTGTTCCAGTGGGCATAGCAGATGATGGGGGCACACTCGGTCATTCCGTAGCCCACCGTGTAGTGGAAACCAATCTTGTGCAGGAATTTCTCCACCTCCGGGTTAAAGGCAGCGCCGCCCAAGATGACTTCCTCGAACTGGCCGCCGAAAGCGTTGGTGAGCTCCGTGCAGAATTTCTTCTCGATGGTGGGACCCAGGATGGGGATGCGGCGGTAGAAGTTGGTTTTATCGATGAGGGGCTTGAGCTTGCTCTTGTACACCTTCTCCATCACCAGCGGTACTGCAATGATGATGTCGGGGTGGATCTCGCTGAAGGCCTGCATGATGATCTTGGGGCTGGGCACGCGGCTCAGGAAGTGCACGTGCATGCCGATGGTCATCTCGAAAAGGAACTCGAACATCATACCGTACATGTGGGCCGACGGCAGCATGGATACCACGTTCATGCCGGCTTTCAGCATGGGGCAGGCGTCCTTGGCGGCAAACTCGACGTTGGAGAACAGGGCCCTGTAGGGCAGCATGACACCCTTGGAGAAGCCGGAAGTGCCGGAAGTATAGTTGATGATGGCCAGTTCCTCGGCAGTGTCTTCATAATAATTGAGGTCCTCGGGGCCGAAGCTGTTGGGATAGCGCTTGCCGAACTCCTCGTTCAAATGCTCGCGTACCTGGGCCAGTTCTTCGGTGGCGGCGTACAGGAATTTGAAGGTATTGATCTGTACCACCACGGCCAGGTCCGGCATTTCCTCGGCCTGCAATCCTTCCCAGATAACCTCGTCCACAAACAGGACGCGGGCCTCGGAGTGGTTCACCAGATAATGGATATTGCCGGGTTTGAATTCGTGCAGGATGGGAACGGCCACGGCGCCATACGTGATGGCGGCCAGGAAACTCACGCCCCAGTTGGCCTGGTTACGGGAACAGATGGCCACCTTGTCTCCTTTCTTGAGACCACACTGCTCAAAGGCGATGTGCAGTTTGGCGATTCTCAGAGCCACTTCGCGATAGGCCAGCGTCATACCCTGGTAGTTGGTGAGGGCGGGACGGTCCCAGTTCCTGATAAAGCTTTCCTGAAGCGTTTTGTTGACAGATTTGAATTCCATATAACAGGTAAGGTTTTAGTTCAATTTGATTTCACGGGTTTTTCCGTCGTAACATTCGGCATTCACGCCTTTGGAAGTGGGCGTGAGCCGGGCGTCGGGCTTGAGCATTTTTCCGCCTTCGGCCACGTACAGGGGTTCACCACCCTCGAAGGGGTAGATGAGGGTTTGGATGGAGGTGCGTACCACCCAGTATTTCTTATCCTTCACTTCCAGGAGTTCGGGCAGATTTTTAACGGTTTGGGGGGCTTTGATGCCCTTCCAGCCTTCCACTTTCTCTCCATGAAGGTTATATCTTTCCAAGGTGTTGTCCTTGTGCAGGATCATGACGGTATATCCGCCGGCGCCGGTAAAGTCATACACGTCCGGTCCCAGCAGGACCTCCTTTTTGAGGCTGACGGGGAAACCGTTCACCCAGCGGCCCAGGCGGTCCATCAGGTACATCTTGTCTCCGGCGCAGAACAGCCACTGTAACTTTTTATTGTTATAAAAATCGATGGTCTGCACCCTTCCGCAAATGGTTTCTTTGAAGGGTACACCCCAGACGTCCTTGTTGTTCTCGTCCCGCAGGCAGATGGCCTTTTTGGAATTCTGGTACAGATAATTGGTCTTTCCCGTAGAGAAGTTGGTCACGGGGAACAGGCCGCCGGGCACCACCACCACGGTATCCCGCTCCAGCACCTGCACCTTGGTGCCCTTCAGGGCCCTGGTATCCAGCTGGATGCGCATGGCAGGGCGTTCCCCGGAGAGATCCAGCGATGCGGCGGCCGGAGCATATCCTGCGCCCTTCACATAGGAGAGCAGCGGTTTGGACAGGCCGGATACGAAGATTTCATCGGCCGTGGCGGGCGCATCGGACAGGGAGGCATAGGCCACGAAGCCTTCGGGAAGGTCTACGGATGCATCGGCCAGACGGTTTTTCAGGGAATACTCCAGGAAGGATTTGTCGGCAAAAAAGCGCACGGTGGGAAGGTCGGCGAACACGCTCCAGCGGTTTCCGACAGAAGCACAGACGCTGTCCTGGACGGCAAAGTCCGGTCCCATGACGGTGGCCAGGCAGCCGCGGTAGGCATTGGACGCCTCCGCACCCAGTTTCTGGTCTTTGGCGCTGCGCACCAGCACAGCCTCCCGCTGCACGCCGTTCCCGTCCGGGAAACTGGCTTTCACCACTTCCTTGGGGCCAAGGCTGATGAACCATTCTTCGGGAGAGAGTTCGCGGCCACCTTTGGCCTTGAGGGCCTTGTTGTATTGCACCAGGGCACCGTTCCCATCCTCCTGCCTGCGGCGGGCGGCCAGGAAGGCCGATGCATCCGCTACGGGCACAGACACGGCCGTAGCGGTATAATAAGGCAGCACTTCCGGGAATTCCGGACGCTGCGCGGGGGTTCCGTTAAAACATGTGAAATAGCTGCCCGCCCCTTCTCCGGGAAGGGCCTCCCCTTCCAGGACCAGATGGTCCGAAGTAAGGGCCTCCACGGACCAGGCGCTCCAGGCGGTGAGGTTTTTCACAAAGGTGGCGTGCTTCTGCATGCCTTTGGCGGCATACATCTGGAGCAGCTTGGGGGCATGGGAGTGAGCTACCAGCAGGACCTCGGGACCGGAAACGGTGGTCACCAGGTCCTGAAGCCGGCGGGTTCCCATGATGGAATGACCGCTTTCCAGCTGCCGTGCACTGGCGTTCAGGAAGGTTTCGCTGCGGGATGCCAGGAGAAAACCGTTGGACTGCATCAGCTTGAGACCGGCCTTGGCAGCCAGGGCCTCCAAAGTGGAATCGGGCTGTGCCTGCTCTGCAGCCACCAGGGGTACCAGCGAGCCGCTGTTATGCAGCGAAACAGCCACGGGACGACGGCCCAGCGCGGCGAGATACTGCATGAAAGCGGGATTATCGGCCGCCAGCAGCCCCTGCAGGAAACCGGTGGAATCGGCCATGAGGCCGGCGGCGCGGTGGCTTCCATCAAACACCACCACGGCGGCAGCGTCCGAGGGAATGGCGCACAGAATGTTCCAGGATGCTGCCAGATGCTTTTCTGCGGCAGCGGGTTCGGCGGGCTTGTACAGCCGGATGACGGCCAACGCGATACCGGCCAGCAGCAGAGCCAGAACTGTAACAGCCACTATGGTAGTCCTTTTTCCCATATCGTACAAAGATACAGATAATTTCTCAAATATTCCATATTTGAAGCACTAAACCCGTATCTGACGATCTTAACTTGTATTCGCGCCAAAAACGAACTAAGATCGTCAGTGGTGACAATCTTAGTTTGCGTAGAGCCTTAAAACGATTTAAGATTGCATGGTGGCCAGCTACCGGGCCCAAAGCTCATCCACGAAGATGAAGCCTTCGTAGCCTGCACCGGGGTGCCAGGCGGGGATGGTGCCGATGTTTTTGGCAAACACTTTTACGTAGCGGGCGGTGCAGTGAACCGGAAGCTGCGCATCCCATACCTGCACTTCATAGTCCTGCTCGTCCACGGCATTGTCCAGCCGCCCCACGGGGGTGAAGCTTTTACCGTCCTTTGAGACGGAGAATTCCACGTAACGGGGCATCCAGATCCAGGAGCGGGCATCCTGGCAAAAACCGGCTCCCACTACGCTCAGGGGCTGTTCCTGCAACAGGTCCAGCACAGCCTCGAAGTCGGTGTCCTGGTACCCCTGCCAGCCGCCGGTGCGCCAGTTGAGGCCGCCCCGGGTTCCGTCGATGAGCCCTTCGTCGCCCCCGGCCGTGTACTGCCGGCTGTAGCGGGAATGGATGGAGATGGCACGGTCCTTCTGAACCTGCCGTACATGGCTGCGCGTGACAAAGCTCCGGCCCTCTCCTGTAACGGCCCAGGCCGTCAGGTCACAGGGTTCCGTTACGGTGAAAGGCCCGGTATACGGTTGCGGATGCCCGCCTGCCACGGTGTAATAGAAATCTCCTTCTCCTATCAGATCCACGGTGAGCGAATCTGTAAAGATGTCATTCTCCATCACAAAGGCAGGGTTGACGGCAATGTTCCCCACGCCTGGAGTGGCTTCGGTGTAACCCGGGCAAACCGGATATTTGCCGATGGAAGAAAGCACGTACCACGCGCTCATCTGGCCGCAGTCCTCGTTGCCGCACAAGCCGTCGGGGGCGCTGGAATAGAGGGTTTCCAAAATCTGCTCTACCCGTGCCTGCCGCTTTTCGGGGCGGCCCACATAGTCATACAGGTAGGCGATGTGGTGGCTGGGCTCGTTGCCGTGGGCGTACTGGCCAATCAGGCCGGTGATATCGGCCTGGGTGCGTCCCGTGGTCTGTTCCGGAGCCTCGAAAAGTGCGTCCAGCCGGGCCTCGAAAGCCTCCGGACCGCCCAGTGCCTCGATGAGTCCGGGGATGTCGTGCGGAACGAAGAAACTGTACTGCCAGGAATTGGCTTCCGTATAGTTGTTGTTCACTTCACGCGGGTCGAAGGGCGTGAACCAGCGTCCGTTCAGGCGGGCCCGCATGAACCTGGTCTCCGGGTCCAGCACGTTTTTCCAATACTGGGAGGAAGTCATAAACTCCTCATACTCTTTGAGATGACCCAGCTTAAGGGCCACCTGGGCCACGCACCAGTCGTCGTAGGCATACTCCAGGGTCTTGGATACGGACTCATGCTCGTCATCGGCCAGCACCAGACCGTTTTTGCGGAAACTGTCCATGCCGAAGGCGGGGTTGTGGGCCGATGCCACCAGCGCGCGGAAGGCGTGCTCATAATCGAAACCGGTGAGCCCGCGGGCCATGGCATCGGCAATCACGGGAGCGCTGTTGTAGCCTATCATGCAGTTGGTTTCCCAGCCGGAGAGCTCCCAGACGGGCAGTTTCCCGCCTTCGTCGTAAACCGACAGCATGGTCTTGATGAAATCCACCGTGCGCTCCGGTTCAATCTCCGTGAGCAGGGGATGCAGGCCGCGGAAGGTGTCCCAGAGGGAGAAGACGGTGTAGCGCTCCCAGCCGTCGGCCTTGTGTACCTCGCCGTCCATGCCGCGGTATTCCCCGTTGACGTCGGAATACAGCGTGGGATGGATGCCGGTGTGGTAAAGGGCGGTATAGAAACGGATGCGGTGTTCCTTGTCCTTATAAGGGCAAGAGACCTTCTTCAGATAGGCCTCCCAGGCCTTTTCCGTAGACTTTTTCTGCTGGCTCAGGGACTTGGGATTATCGGCATACAAATTGGCTTTGGCATTCTCTGAAGAGACAGAAGAGATGCCCACTCTAATACCCACCTTGCGGTCCCCGAAACGGATGGACGCCTTTTCTCCCGCTATCTCGTCTCCGGTCACCGGCGCCGTGAATTCCATATAAAAGTACACCCGCTGATGACGCGCCCAACTGTTGGAAATGCGGTAGCCATAGCAAGTATTGCCAACCACTTCAATGGCGTAATCTTCCAGCGGATCCCGGTGTTTCAAATCGATGGTGATGCAGGCCTCATCCTTGAAGGCATATTCATGCATGGCGCTGCGCCGGCCGGCCGACAATTTGGCCAGCACCTTGGTGTCTTCCAGGTATACCTCATAGTACCCCGGGGAGGCTTTCTCTTTATTGTGTGAGAAGCGGGAAGGCTTGCCTCCCGGCACCACCAGGACGTCGCACCAGTCGTCGCAGCCCGTGCCGCTCAGGTGCGTGTGCGAAAAGCCGTAGATGAGGCTGTCGCTGTAATGATAGCCGCTACAGCCGTCCCAGTCTCCGGGGTTGGGCCGGGTGTCCGGGCTCAGTTGGATCATGCCGAAGGGATAAACGGCTCCGGGAAAGGTGTGTCCGTGCCCGTCCGTGCCCACAAAGGGGTTCACATACGGCAGCAGGGAAAGCAGGAGGATAAGCAGTGTCTTCATAAAGATGATCACCATTTATAATCCACCGCCTTCAGGTCACGGCTGTTGCCACCGTAAAGCAGTTTGTACTGCCCGCGCAGGGGCACCATGTCTCCATCGGCCTCGCTCCACCAAAGGAAGGTTTCGGGAGTGAGGGGGAACTTCACGGTGACGGTCTCTCCCGGAGCAAGGGAAACGCGGGAGAAGCCGCGCAGGGTCTTGATGGGACCTTCGGCGTCGGAAGGACGCTGTACATAGAGCTGAACCACCTCGGCACCCTCAACAGAACCGGTATTGGTGACGGGAACCAGCAACTGGCCCTTCTGGACCTTCGCTTCCCCGTATTCGAAAGTGGTATAGCTGAGGCCATAGCCGAAGGGATACAGCGGCTCTCCGCGGAAATAGCGGTAGGTATGGCCTTCCATGTTGTAGTCTTCCACCTCCGGGAGGTCTGCCACGCTCTTGTAGAAAGTGACGGGCAGTTTGCCTGAGGGGTTATATTTGCCGAAGAGAGCCTCGGCAATGGCGCCGCCGCCTTCCTGCCCGGGATACCAGGCCTGGAGGATGGCGTCACAGGTTTCCGTCTCGGGTACCAGGCCGATGGCGCTGCCGGAGAAGTTCACCAGCACCACCTTCTTGCCGGCCTCGTGCAGAACCTTCAATAACTCCCGCTGCACGGCGGGCAGTTCAATGTCGGTGCGGTCTCCCAGGTCGAAGCCGGGAATCTCCACCGGCATCTCCTCTCCTTCCACCCGCGGCGAGATCCCGCCGGCGAAAATGACGATGTCCACATCGGAGAGCTTCTTCAGGATATCTTTCTCGGGCTGGCCACCCACCAGTTCACAACCCGGTACGTACAGGATATCGGGGATGTACTCCTGCAGGCCTTCCAGCAGGCTCACTGTCTTTTTGGGCACGCCGTTGTAATTGCCCCACATCATTTCCTCGTCGTTGGCGTTGGGACCCGCCACGGCGATGAGGGCGCCGGGATCCAGCGGCAGCAGGCCGTTGTTCTGCAGCAGCACCAGGGATTCGCGGGCCATCTTACGGGCCAGGGCGCGGTGCTCCGGACCTTCCACCAAAGCAGGATCCAGGTCATCCCAAGGGGAGACGCCATCCATTTCGCCCAAGAGGTAACGTTCCTTCAGCACAGGGAGTACGCTCTTGTCCAGGTCTTTGTCATCGATGAGCGCGCGGGAATAGGCTTCCGGCAGGTAAACATAGGTTTCCCCGCATTCCACGTCCACCCCGTTTTTCAGGGCTTGGGAAGCGGCGATGGCAGCATCGGCCGAATAGTCGTGGCGACCGGGGACGTAGGCGTCGGCCAGGGCCCAGCAGTCCGAGACCACCAGACCTTTGTAGCCCCATTCGCCGCGGAGGATGCCGTTCACCAGATAGTTGTTCATGGCACACGGGACGCCCCGGAAGCGGTTGTAGGCCGTCATCACTTCCTTCACGCCGGCTTTGATGACCAGGTCCTTGAAGGCGGGAAGATAGGTCTCCCGCAAGTCCCTTTCACTCACCTGGGCATCGAAACGGTGCCGGTTACGTTCGGTGCCGGAGTGGACGGCGAAGTGCTTGGCGCAGGCATGCAGTTTCTCCACAGGAGAGTCGGGATCGCCCTGCAGGCCGCGCACCACAGCCATACCCATCACACCGGTGAGGTAAGGGTCCTCTCCGTAGGTTTCCATACCGCGGCCCCAGCGGGGGTCCCGGAAAATATTGATATTGGGCGTCCAGAACGTAAGTCCCTGATACCAACCGCTTTCGGGAGCCTGGAAATGCTTGATGCGGGCTTCGTCGCTCACCACGGTGAATACGTCTTCCAGAAGGACTTCGTCAAAGGAAGCCGCCATGCCGATAGGCTGCGGGAACACGGTGGCGCTACCGTTGCGGCCCACGCCGTGCAGGGCTTCGTTCCACCAGTTATAACTCTTGATACCCAGCCGCTCGATGGCGGGGGAAGTATAGAGCAGAAGGGACGCTTTTTCCTCCGGCGTAAGCTGCTCCAGCAGGGCCTGGGCTTTGATTTCGGCTTCTTTTTCCGCCTTCTGGCGGGGCGTGGGCTGCTGGCAGGCGCACACTACGGCGGCCAGAACCAGGGAAAGGGTTATCAGTTGTGTTTTCATAAGGAAAATGTATTTGTCATCAGAAAGGATAGCCGATGCCGAAGTTGAGGCGCAGGGCATCCAGGACGGAAGGCATGTTGAAGTAGGTAGTGATGGGCCGGGTGTAATCCGGCGTGAAGTCTTTGTTGTAGCGGTAGGTCTGGTAAGGGGCGTGGATGCCGACGCCCAGATCCAGGCGGATGACCAGGCCATCCAGGTCCAGACGGACACCCGCACCCGTTCCCAGGGCTATCTGGCGGGCTAAATAGGGATTGTTGATGATGCCGTCGTACAGCTTTTCAGTAAGGCCCAGGAACTGTGCTAACGACTCATACTCGTCCTCGGTAATGTCTTCGAAGGAGTTGCGCCAGTTCCAGGTATTGCCGGCATCGATGAAAACGGCGCCGTTGATTTTCCAGAAAAGCGGGAAACGAAGCTCGGCATTGGCTTCCAGTTTCACTTCTCCGGCGTGGAAATAGTTCTGGTTGAACTTGGTGCTGTAGAAATTGCCCGGTCCGTAGGTGTAGGGCGGCGCCGCCCGCAGGCTGTTGGTGCCGCCGGCATAGAAGTTCTCGGAGAGCGGAGCATAACCCGAGCTCCCCACCGGAATGGCAGCGCCTGCATAAAGACGCGTGGCAATGCTCACTTGTTCCGTGAGGGCAAACTTGTTCCACAGCTCGGCCGTGAACTTTACAAACTGGTCGATGGGAAGTTTGAAGAGGGTATTGAGAAGATTGCCGGACTCCTTGATTTCAAAGTCGAACATCGTATTGACCGGCCGGCGGGAGCGGTAATCATTATAGGTAATATTGTAGCCGACAGCGGTGACGAACTCATCGTCGGCCACCATCTTGAGGACCTCGGGGTTCCCGGTCGCGGCTTGGATAAACTCGTCCGACATTCCGGTACTCACTAGAGAAATCGAGAAGGGCGTGACCATATGCGTGACGTAGCCACCCGGGCGGATGAAATAGGAGAACACCCCGGAGAGTTTATGGACGCCGTAGCCACCGGCGATGTTCTCGTAATTGTATCCCAGGCGGTAGCGCGTGTCTCCGCTGGGGAGATGGTCTCCAAACCATTGCAGATACGGGAAGACCAGCGAGGCGTCCAGGCCGAACTTGTAGGTGTCCGTTTTCTGGAGGTCTCCCGGCTGCCGGTTACGCAACGACAAGTAATAGGCCCCGTGGCCCTTCACCGCAAAAGTCTCTCCCCGGCCCAACAGGTTCCGGATGGAATGCGTGAGGGTGAGGTTGGGGCCGATACTGCTATTGGAACGATAAGCAATATCGGCATCGGTGGTGAACTTGTAGGTGCGAAGCTCTTTCTCCCACGTCTTGGTGACCATCACGCCCACGCCGGACTTGACCAGTTCGCCTTCGAAGATATTGTCGAAATCCCGCATCGAGAACGCGCGCAGCACCACATCCCCCGATTGGGTGAGTTTAAAGTCGGCAGACAGATGGTTCAGGAGGCCGTTGGCTTTGTTCACCTCGGGACTGTCGGAAATGACGGAGCCCAGGGTGAGGCGCAGCCTGTCTTTGAACAGCGATTTGCTGATGACGATATTCATATCGCTGGTCTTTCCGGACGCGTGTTTCTTTTCTCCGCTGCTGATATCCACCTCTACGATTTGTCCCATCTTGGAATTGGACATGGCGGCATTGATGCGGCTGTTGATAATGCTGGAAAAGGCATATCCGTCTTTATGCGCCGCCTCGTTGCTGTCTCCCATGTACATTCCGGTAGCCAGCAGGGCGGCAGCCACACCTTCTTTTGTATCCTCGTCCATCGAAGCGATTTCGCGCGTGATGGTCTCGTCATCGGGTGCTTCCAGGAAAAAGCCGATGGCATTCAGGCCCAGCGAATCCAGCACGCCCTCCACGCGGACGCCCGTGTTGAAGGTGACCCGGCGCGACTCCTCTCCCTCCGACTGGACATCGGCCTTCACCTGCTGCGATGCCGAGACATTGATCATCGTCTGGCCCAAGGGCCCGTTGAAGGTGACATCGCTTCCCGGATCCACTTTGAAGGGCATCATCGGATAAAGCTTGGGCGAATAGCGCACCTCGCCATCGTCCACGTCAATCTTTCCTCCCAACTTCAGTTCCCCTTCGGCCGTGCCATATTGAACGTTCACCGTGCCGCTGGGCTTTACCTGCGCCAGATTCTTTTTGTCGATGGGATAGGTGATGTCCGTGGTGGGAAGGACCGTGACATCCACATTGGCAAGGATGTCGTCCAGCGTTCCGCTCACCCTTCCGCGAATGTCGGTGGCCAGGTAGCCATAGACGGGGATGGGGCCGTCCTTGGGAAGCGCGGTGGGAGAGAAATTGTCGGCAGAGAGGCCGATGTCCAGCAGCTTGGTATCGAGATCCAGTCCGCCGTTAAGGGACAGGTAGGTGCTGTCGGCGCCATAGATACGCAAATCGTTGAAATCTAGTTTGTTATGCACCATCACTATAGGCGTTTCTCCGAGGCCTAACTTCACGTTATAGGGCTTGTAGAGAACGCTTATCTCCCGCGGCAGGACCTCGGCGGAAAGGTCCAGGTTGGCGGGCAAGCCGTCGGCCACGGCACTGGCCTGCACAAATCCTCCCAGGTCGATGTCTTCCCGATTAAGGATGCCGCTAATAAGCTCCGTGGGAATGTCGTCCAGGTGCACATCGGCCCGGATGGCGTTCTTATACTGTTCCGAAGGGCTGATGCGGATATCGACCGTACGGTTACCAAGATCCATTCCCTCGTACCGGAGGCTGTCCAGCACCAGGAGTCCCGTACCGCTGAGATCCCGCCCGCCGCGTAGCAAATCGAGTTTGAATGCAGCATCCGTACTTAAACTGTCAAGATTCATCACGCCGTCGGTGATACGGGTATCGGCCGACAGCGAGGCCTCCGTACTGCCTTCCGTCATCTTTACCAGCATGGACGCCGTAACGGCGGGCAAACGCAGAGAGGTACCGGCGTCTGGCTTGTCTATCACCGGAGTAGAAGCGTTAAGGGCAAGGTTGGAGCGGAGGGAATCGGATTGCAGCGATAGCGCAACCTGCCGGATATCCAGCCCGCTACGGTCCAGGACAGGCTGAAGGGGGCTCCCTTTTGTGAGCCGGATATCGGCCTGCAGGGGCGGAATCACGCGCCGGAGCGTATCCAGCATGGTAAGATCCTGCAGGGAGGTAAGGGACTGCACAAAGGTGGAGTCTGTCACCACTTTCAGCAGCGGTTTCACCTGGTCCACGAGTTGGAACACAGGCTGGGGGGTCTGCGCATCCAGGGCAAGGCCCTTTGTGACCATATGGACCCGGGTGCTGTCCCCCGTGGCAAAGTCAAGGTTCAGCCGGTCGATATCCCATTCCCCTATCCCGGCGTGCGCAAACTGCAATTGGGCGGCCAGCGCCTGGCCCGCCAGGGAGGCAGTCAGCGCCAAACCGGACACATGGATATCGTCATATACGCAAGCCGGCAGGTACACCTCCACGTTACTTTTCATCTTGGGAGAACCCAAGTCAATCCCCTGCCCCTGCGCATGGATATCGCCGACCAATTCCACATGGTGAGCGTCTCCCAGGAAGGGACTCACGTCCACTTTCTCCACGTTCACCCGCATGTCATAGCGCTCGTCATCAATATCATAGAAGCCGTCCAGGCTGGCCTTGCTGCCAAGGAAATCGGCCTGGCCGGCCACATCGGCCCGCATCGTTTCCAGATTGAGCGTAGTGGCCACATCGGCCTTTGCCCCGAAGGTATCCGAGCGGGCGAAAAGGCGGCCCGTCTGGATGAGGTTGGTGCTCAAATCCACCATCGCATTGCCCCGGATCTCCTCGAAAGGAAGGTACAAAGAGCCCATTGTGAGTGCAGCATCGGCTATCTTCAGGCTGCGGGCGTCGTAGCAATTGCCCCCCACATCGGCCACTGCGTCGGTGGAAAGCGAGCCGATGTCCAAACCCAAACCCATCGGGTTCAGCGCCAGGTGGAAGTTGCGGATATCACCGTCGGGAACGACGAAGGACATCGGAGTGGAGGCGGTGGTGTCCGGCGGGGCTTGCTCCTCGTCGGCCGATTGGCTGCGAAGGTCCAGGCCGATGGATGCGTCGGAAAGTCTCAGCCCGTGCAGCGGATATTGTCCCCTGGCGATATTGAGCCCCGGGCTCTTCACTTGCAGATGCCCCACAAGGGCGTCAATGCCGATGCTCTCGATAAGGGTGTCCGAGTGCGCCGTGGCTTTCTCCAGCAGCAGGCTGTCGACGACGATGGTTCGGCTTAGGAAATCGGGATCGGGGTCTGCTTTCATACAGCCTTTCAGACGCAAGGTATGCACGTACAGCAGGGTATCCTGCCCGCGATGGCCGATGAACAGGCTGTCTATCTCCACATGCACCGGGAGGTCCTCTTCTCCCTTATAGGCGTGATAGAGAATCTTGGGGGAATGATGGAAGGGAGAGAGGTAGAGCCTCTGTAGGTCGATATCCAGGTTGGTATGTTCCTGGGCAAGCTCCACGCCTTTTTGCAGCACGGCCATGCGCGCCCGGGGCGTAGTAAGTACCACTGTTACAGCAATAAGTAGCAACAGCACAATCCCCAGGATAACACCTATGGTGATGCAGGGTATTTTCCAAATAAGACCTTTTCTTTTCACGCCTTATCCTTCCATAGTGACAAATGTACTAAAAAAGAATGGATATGACAACCGGATTTGTTCCCCGGAGTACAGCCCGGGTGCGCAAATTCCCCCACGCTGAGGTGGAGGCCAACCCCGCCATTTCATCCACCATCTCTACTACCAGTTGGCCACGCACACCACGACTTCCCACGCCGGTCTGTACAATGACAGCTGCTATGGGAATGTCTACCGCAATACGCTGGAAGAGTTCCTGATTCCGGGCGTGAATTAGACGGACGGCTACTTCAGCATTTTCTTGGCAAGAAGCCCCAGGAAGAAGCGTTCAGAGGCGGAAAGATTCTGCACCATGCCCAGGTAAATGATGTCCAGTGCCGCATATTTACGGCAGTCCTTGAGGAATGCGTCCATGTTGTCCGGACCATTGTATTCTTTGGCAAATGCATTCCAGAACTGAACCAACTGCTTGTCGCTCATGTGGGCAATCTCCTGCACGCGATCCTTTTTGCCAAAGATATTGCAGAACAGGAAGAAGTGCCCCAGGTCGAACTGCGGGATACCATGGGTGGCCCGGCCCAGGTCTATCCAGTAGGGCTTGTCATCGGCCAAAATGAGGTTCCCCATCTGGAGGTCTCCGTGCAGAAGATGGTCGCTTTCGGGAATGGATTTCACGAATTCAACGAGCCTTTCCTTTGCCTTGCCGCTCACCAGCGAAGTGACTTCGGCCGCTTCCAGCATCCGCACTTTCATGGACGGAATCCACTGGCTGTCTTCCACCGTTTTGGCATGGAACTCTTTGAGCAGCTGCGCCATTTGCACGGCACGCGCATCGATGGATGAGGGATTGTCGGCGCACAGACGGGCAAAAGATTTCTTGCCCTTGATGTTCTGGCATTTGACACCGTAGTATTCCCCAGCTTTTACGATTTCGAATATCCGGGGCGTCGGGACACCGGTTTCAAAGACCGCCCTTGGGGTATGGTATTCCTCCCGGATGGTTTTCTCCGAGGTGTCATTGGTATTGATTTTCAGCAGGATATCGGGTTCTGCCTCATTTACATAGACGGCGCCGTTGCCGCCTTCGCCCACCTTCTTCCAGGCAGACAGGTCAATCTGGGGATAAGTTGTCTCTGACATGGTTTTTTTGTTAAGTTCACAAGATTAACTGGTAAATTCTAATTAGAAGTGCAACACACTTCAAAAGTTAAAGTTAAATAATTGTTTGCAATATTCCAACGGGGTCCTGTAACCTAGCGACTTACGGGGCCTGTGATTTCACTTGGGGGTCAAACAGCAACATTATTGATTATATGATTATTTAATTTTGAATAATTGAGTTTTAAATATTATCTTTGTGCCAAACAATAGTATATGCTACAACCGAATCCTTTCATAATTACTGCCGACTACTACGGAGACAGGTATTTCTGCGACAGGCGCGCAGAAACCGAAGCTCTTGAGAATAATATTGCTAATGGGCGCAATACAGTGCTCATCTCTTCCAGACGTATGGGCAAGTCCGGCCTTATTGCACATGTCTTTAACCGGGATCTTGTACAACGCAACTTCAAATCTTTTTCGATAGATCTGTATCCGACCACTTCTCTTTCGGAAATGATTCTGCTGCTGGCAAAGGAGATAACAGGACAGTTAAAAAGAAGGGAAGAAAAGATATTGGACTCCTTCCTGGCGATTGTCAAATCACTCAGACCCGGTTTCAAAATAGATTCTGTAACCGGCCAGCTTGTCTTTGATCTTTCACTGGGAGAAATCGTACATCCCACAGACTCTCTCAAGGAAATATTCCAGTATCTTGAGAGTAGCGAGATTCCTTGTGTTGTTGCTATGGATGAGTTTCAGCAGATAGCCGAATATCCGGATAAAAACGTGCTGGAACTATTGAGAAGTCATGTCCAGAAATGTAAGCACACCTGGTTTATTTTTGCCGGCAGCGACCGGCGTATGATGGAAAAGCTTTTCAACAATCCATCTGAACCATTCTATATGAGTTGCTCTCCTCTTTATCTGGATGCAATTGATTACGAAAACTATCTGGACTTCTCCGAAAAACACTTCATCGATGCAGGGAAAAGATTGGCAGAAGACTGCTTCAAGCGAGTTTACGAATTGTTTGAAGGACACACATGGTACGTGCAACGCTTGATGAACGAATTATATGCGTGGACTAAACCTGGAGAAGAAGCAGATTTGCCGATGATGGAAAATGCTCTCACGTTCGTAATAAAATCATATGCCCGTACATTTCAGGAGCAGATGAACACTTATCCAGAAGCACAAAAACAACTTCTGATTGCCATCTCCAAAGAAGGAAATGCCGAACAGGTTACCTCCGTTGCATTTTGTAAAAAGCACGCTATGAAAAGCCCCAGCACAGTACAAAGCGCCCTGCGAGTTTTACACGACAAAGGGATTGTTAGAAGAGAAGGCAATTCCTATTCAATCACTAACCGATTGCTTAGTATATGGCTGAAGGCAGAGTATTGACACACAAGATTCTAATGATTCTGCTATTTTGCTCCGGCACCTTTGCCTTAAGAGCACAAGAGAAGAATTATGAAGTCACATTGGTATTGGAGAGCAGGTGTCACGGCCAGCAGAGCCGTGCAAATGGCTACTAGTTGTGTTTTCATATTCTCAAAGATAACGAATATTTTGGATAATTCCCTTGTTTTCATAACTTTGTATTAGGGATTAACACATGGAACCGATCATCTATAAGCAATTCAGATTCACGTGGCACTATTACGTTGTAACCGTGATAGCCCTGCTCATTTTTGGATCGCTGTTAAAGGGCGAATCCGAGATCTTCGCGCTCATCCTTGTGGGCATCGGCTTCATGCTTGTGATGTGGGCTACCAACAATAATCTGGGGAAACAGATTGTTCTGTCCAAGGAAGGAATTACGGACGACAAGGGATTGTTCCGCTCCTGGAAAAGCATTGACCACTGCTATTTCACCGCCGGAAAGGGGCGGTTTCTTACGCTTGTGTACAAGAATAAGGAAGAATTGAGCGATACCATCTCGTTCGACAATTACCCCGTCAGGAAAACCGATCTGGAAAGGGCCATCAACCAAATGGCCGGAAAGAGCCTCGTTCAATACACCTTCGAAGACAAATGCGCCGAAAAGGAAACGGACCGGGAAATCAACAAGGTCTTGTTCAAGTCCCTGTTCATCGCCCTTGTCATCCTTCTGCTTGCCATCCTCTTCTCCACCCTGTTTGCCGCCAGATCCTAACCACAGTTCGGCAAAATCCAACCATTAAAGTCAGTATCCGCGGCTTGTGAATGACGCGAAGAATCAGGGAGACAAAGTACACGATGAGGCCGTAAAAGCCGTCCTGGGCGGGTAATCAGCGTTTTCGTTAATCAGCTCACCATCATCATTTTACAACTTTTCCTGTATGCGAATCTGCATACAGGAAATGTCATAAACTCCAAACAATCAACAACTTAACGAAAACACCCGAAAACCAGAACTCTCGGAGGCCGAAGGCCGACAAAGGCGGCTTCTGCCGCCAGCCCCTCTCCCGAGGAGAGGGGTTTGGGGTGAGGGTAACGTGAGCGGAATTGGGCGGCTTCCGCCGCCCAGATTCCCCTCCAGGGCACGAAAAACCCCGCCAGCTGGCGGGGTTTTCAGTAGCCCGGAGGGGAATCGAACCTCTATTTAAAGTTTAGGAAACTTCCGTTCTATCCGTTGAACTACCGGGCCGATAAAGAAAAAGCGCTGATTACTCGGCGCTCTTTTCGATGATCTGACGACCGCGGTAGTAGCCGCCTTTATGGTCTATTCATCCTGTCACCATGCATAAAGCTGTTGTAAGTATTGTCGCCGGCGTGCTGATGCTTGCTTCCTGCGCCCAACCGCAGGTGGCCCAGAGTCCGCCGTCGTTTTCCGGAAGAATTACCCCCTCACCTATGCTCTGGAGCAAAACCCGTCCCTGGTACAGGAGGATTCTGTCCTCAAGGCCCTGGCGCTTCAGAAGTATAACGCCCTCGCTGGTGCCGGGGACAGCATGGAAGCAGTTGAAATGTGCCGTTTTACAGAGTTTTTTTCTTGATCCCAACTGGTATCAAGAAAAATAATCAAATAGCTAATTATCAATTAGTTACAAGACCACGCTGCGTAAGTTCTACGAAGCATAGGCGTCCATCGAGGACAAAGCCGGGATTATTGTTCGAAATACGAATAGGTAATAGATAACGAGGGGGCGTCGTATTTGGCACTGACGGAGCCGTTGGTCCTGTTTCCATCTAGCCTTATCGTATGGTTTTTGTGATAGGCAACCACGCCATAGGTTTCATAGGGCTCCGCTCCCATGGAGAATTGGGTATAGATCAGTTTGTTTTGCCCGTTTACCCATTCATCGGCCCCGGCGCCATCCTGCAGAGTATATCCTGCGGCCAGAATCTGGTTGAAATAATCGTTGATACCCAGGTATCCGCACTGATACAGGTCAAGGCTGGCCTGGTACCACGCCCGCTGATGGCCGTCTGTTATTTCTTCCGAAACGCCGGGCTGCTGGTAAATGCGGTTCTCGTGCATTTCCCACCAGACAGCGCCTCCTCCCCAACAGTTTACAGGGTACTTGAAGCCATAATTGTTGGGCACTTCGGAAGCCGGATTCTTGGAGCAGGACACGAAACATAATACGGCGATTATAGCCATTGCTGCCGCGGTAGAGATAATTCTGTTTTTCATACTTTGCCTGGTTTATTTTGCAAATGTAATATGATAACGCCTTATCTCTGTGGTGGAATTCACCACATGTCCAACAAGCGAAAGTTGTACTTTTGCAAAAAGTACGCTTATGAAAAGATTTCTATTGATAGGGCTTTTGCTGTGTTTCCATATAGCCTGGGGGCAAAACGTCAAGATAGTGGGAGAGATTTGCCCCGGCTGCGCCGTGTATGTGGAAGGCCGACACCTACAGCCCTCAGACCACAAGGCCGGCTGCTGGTGGCTGGCTCAACAGCAGCAACAGCAATCCCAGTCATCGTCCGAAGACTCCGGGGCTCCCTGGGGACAAGAGCCCTACTCCGACTCCGGCACTTTTGAAAGCGTGGAAGGGAAACCGCTTACCAATGACGAATACTACGAGCTCCTCATCAGGACGCACTGCGACTATTGCGGGGCCCAGTTTGGCAATCAACATAAGAGTGACTGCATTATTGGGAAAACATACAACATGTGGCAACGCACCATGCGTTCCGGGAAGGAATGGGATGCCACCCGTTTAAGGGACAATGTAGTTGCCCTAATGTTGGGAACGGATTCCGGCAAGAAAAAGCTTCACGCCATGCGGGGAGAAAGCACCAAACTCAAGGACTATACCCCAGAGCCGGAAAAGCCCGCCGACAAACCCGCCGTAAGCGAGAATGCACCTCTCCTTTCCTGCCCGCTGGCGCAACCGGCCCCGCAGTTCTCCGGCATCAACGAGCAGAGCATCGTCTATGAGACAGCCCAGACTACGGCCGGCGTGCATGAGTGGGGAGAAATGGCCGATGAGGAACAGTACCGCAAGTACCCCATCGAATATGACATAGAAAGGCGGACCCATATGGAAGGCGGACCGGTGATTTTGGGGAAGCGGAATCAGGACGGCAGTGTAAAATGGATTATCCTGCATAGGGATATGCAAGGAAAATATGTAAGGTCTTTCCCTTATGATCCGGCAAAAACTCCGTCCGGAAAGGAGGTTAGCCTGAAAGACGTCCGTTTCGAAGGGGAGGGACGCTTCATGGTACTGGAATATGCCGATGGCCTGAAAATCTACAAATATGCCGCCACGGACGGGTGGATAACAAAGGGTTATAACGTAGGTGTGGCTCCCATGATGGTGAACGGGCGTTGTTTCCTGCTAGAAAAAGAAGACAATGGGAAACAAATACTGCACGCCGGGCCCAGAAATATGCTCATCGGCGATGAAATTGTTTTATTTAACGATGCCATCATCGAGCGAAACAGTTATGGTTGCCGGCTTCTTAACTGGGACTGGAAGGCGTTGAATCTAGACGGGGAAAAATCCTTTAAGGATGTTCAATGCTTCAATAGCGACCGCGGGTCTTACTATGTCATCAAGATGGATGAAGGCAAGTTCGCCCTTGTGGGCCGCGGCTTCCGGCGGGTGGGCGGCATCTATTCATCGGCCGATGAGGCCCTTTTGGCTTGGAGTAAACAATAAAAACAATGAAACGATACATTCTTTTTGCAGCCGCTGCGCTGCTGCTTCTTGCCGGCTGCAAGGAAAAACGGTACTTTACCACAATGCCCTGCGGTGAAACATGGCTTTCCTCCATCGCATTCGACGACGAAAGCCATAAGGACTTTACCGTGGTGACGGATGTCCTGTATGCGGGAACCGATACTTCCCGCCATAAAATGATATTCTACCTGCCGGACGGCTGGGACGACACCTATCCGCTGTTTCTTGACAGGTATGTGCCCGTTGAAGAGGGGCAAGCCTGGACGGCCTATCAAGGCGCTCCTGTGGCAGGATGCGCATTAAAGGAAGGGAACATGATTGTGGTTCTGATGGCCTACGATGAGTGTACGGCCATCCCGGACATCCTCCTTGCCCGGGAGTTCCTTGTGAAAAACGATGCCGACCTTCCCGGGGACAGCAAGAGAATTCTCACATCGGCCTGTTTTGATTTCGAGTGATGAGAATCAGATTATTAATGCTTGCCCTGACCGTTGCGTATACCGCACAGGCACAGTCTCCCGAGGAACTGTATAGCGAATACATCACCCCGGAAACGCGGGCCATTCTGGAAAGAGCCGATCAGCTTGAACGGGAAACCCAGGCCGCAGAGGCGGCAGCCAAGGAGCGAAAAACGCCGGCGCTCTCCGTGGCCGTTCTCATCGGACTCATTCCGCTTTGTTATATCGGCCGGGATATTATTAAGAGGAAAACCTGGAAAGAGAATCCATCGGGCACCTTCAAGGCCCTTGGCACCGGCCTGGCTGGCGGAACTGTCCTGTTCGGGCTCAACTATGGCGTTTTCCTCCTGAAGATTAAAATGGGAGACGCTTTCAATACCGCGCTGGCGTTTCTGATAGTGGCAGCACTGATAGCAGGAGCCATATACTTGATGAAGAAAAAACAATCATGAGAAAGAGACCATTCTAAACCAGAATGCTTATCTTTGCATGA
>Ga0265298_10001570_pt1 | contig 33850 bp, 19 predicted proteins | sample AusTroGonzalo_MG_3_FD_193486 | JGI IMG/M metagenome (GOLD analysis project Ga0265298, IMG submission 193486) | Bovine rumen microbial communities from tropical cattle in Woodstock, Queensland, Australia - Gonzalo_01 | ecosystem: Host-associated > Mammals > Digestive system > Stomach > Rumen ... | reverse complement strand
TGTTTCCGATAGTGCATATTCCAATATTATTTTGTAACTTTGCAAACGGTATTAGATAAAAGAATATCAGTAAATTATAATCCACATAAAACAAATCTAACAATGGCAAAAATGAATTTTGGCGGCGTTATCGAGGAGGTAATGACCCGCGAAGAGTTTCCCTTGGAGAAAGCTCGTGAGATTTTGAAGGATGAGACCATCGCTGTTATCGGTTATGGTGTTCAGGGTCCTGGTCAGGCTTGCAACTTGCGTGACAACGGTTTCAACGTAATCGTTGGTCAGCGTCAGGGTAAAACTTTCGAGAAGGCTATTGCTGACGGTTGGGTTCCCGGTGAGACATTGTTCTCTATCGAGGAAGCAGCCCAGAAGGGTACCATCATTATGTGTCTGCTCTCTGATGCAGCTGTAATGAGCGTATGGCCTACACTGAAGCAGTACCTGACTCCTGGTAAGGCTCTTTACTTCTCTCATGGTTTCGCTATCACATGGAATGACCGTACAGGTTGTGTTCCCCAGAAGGATATCGACGTTATCATGGTTGCTCCTAAGGGTTCTGGTACATCATTGCGTACTATGTTCCTCGAGGGTCGCGGCTTGAACTCATCATATGCTGTTTACCAGGATGCTACAGGTAAGGCTCTTGACCGTACACTGGCTCTGGGTATCGGTATCGGTTCCGGTTATCTGTTCGAGACAACCTTCCAGCGTGAGGCTACCAGTGACCTGACAGGTGAGCGTGGCTCACTGATGGGTGCTATCCAGGGTCTGCTCTTGGCTCAGTACGAGGTGCTCCGCGAGAATGGCCACACTCCCTCTGAGGCTTTCAACGAGACCGTAGAGGAGCTGACTCAGTCTTTGATGCCTCTGTTCGCTCAGAAGGGTATGGACTGGATGTACGCTAACTGCTCTACAACAGCTCAGCGTGGTGCTCTTGACTGGATGGGCCCCTTCCACGATGCTATCAAGCCCGTAGTTGAGAAGCTGTATGCAAGCGTTAAGAGCGGTAACGAGGCTCAGATCTCTATCGATGCTAACTCTAAGCCTGACTACCGTGTAGGTTTGGAGAAGGAGCTTGCTGCTCTGCACGATTCAGAAATGTGGCGTACTGCTGAGGTTGTTCGTAAGCTTCGTCCTGAGAACAACTAATTCGCAGAAGATCATAAGAACAAGGAAAGGGGACAGCCGATTGGCTGCCCCCTTTCTCGTCTAATATGGATTGTCAATGGGTATCTTTCCTACTTGTGCCAGTACTCCTACGAGAGTACTATAGTCCTTTAACGGGAGTACTGCAGTCCTTTAACGGGAGTACTGGAGTCCTTTAACCAGAGTACTGGCGTTTGGTGTGCAAGAAACTTCTTCTGTGTAACGTGGAAAAGAATTGCGGAAAGGTTGGCAAATAGAAAGGGGCAACCGAATTGGCTGCCCCTCTCTTATTGTTGTTCTTTCGTATTTGCGATTAGTAGAAGAGGTAACGCTTGTCCTGAACGTCAGCCTTCAAGTACAGCTCGTTGGTGAAAGCGCTGAGGGCACGCATGCTCATCTGAGCAGCCTGCTGCTTCTCCTGCTTAACGTCGAACTTAACGTCAGACTTGGTCTGGTTCAGTACCTGATAAGCGTAAACAGCACCGTTACCCTTGATGCCAGCCTTGAAGTCGCCCTTCTTGGCAGCGCTAACAGAACCGCTCAGAGCGGGCTCGCTGTTACCAACCTTAGAGATAAATGCGTTGTTGGCGAAGTTAACGTGCTTGATGGTGTCAGTAACAGCACCTTCCATCTTGGCTACGTCGGCAATGCTCTTGGCAGCCTTCATCTTCTCCTGCAGCTTAGCAGCCTTCTTGTCCTTCTGAACCTCGCTTGTCAAGTAAGCCTTAACCTGCTCGTCGTCCCATCTCATATAACCCTTCTCATTGATGCCTGTCAGTATTACAACCAGCAGATGGTCGTTATCGCCACACTCGTAGAGGGGAGAAACATCACCAATCTTGGTATCCTCGTTGAAGATCCAACGCAGAGTCTCGCGTGTGCTGTGAACGCCAGCTACAGTGTGCTCTGTGTTAGCCATTGTACGGGTCTGAACGTTGTAACCGGCCTTAGAAGCGTTAGCCTCGATATCCTCAGCCTTGGGGTTACCAGCCAGGAAGCTGGCGAAGTCGTTATAAGCCTTGCCGTAAGTATCCTTGCTGAAGTCGATGGCGCGCTTGATAACAGCAACATCGTACTTGTTGATGATATTGCGACGGTCTGTAATCTGAGCTATGATAACGCCCTGACCATCCAGAACAATCTTGTTGTTAGAACCTACAGCAGCAGTTGTAAGTGTATTGATGAACTTGCGGTTGTTCTCGTCCAAAGTCTGACCTTCGTACTGAGCACTTGTGATCCAGATCTTCTCAGCAGGCTGGTTGTACTTCTTGGCAATAGAATCGAAGTTGGCACCGGCTGCCAAAGCATTCATGATAGAATCAGCAGTCTTCTCGGCAGCTTCCATATCCTTGCCGGGAGCAGCGATCTGACGAACCTCAACAGAGTCTGGACGGCTTACTTTCTCGATAAGACGTACAACGTTGATGGTATTGTCATGCTCGTGAACGAAAGGACCTACCTGAGTACCTGCTGCCATAGAATCCAGCAGTTCAGCTACATCGTGGGGAAGAGACTTGCTGCTAACGGGGAGTGCGCTATAGGCAACCTGGCTGGCAGCCTCGCGAACGGTCTTTGCAGGGTCAGCGCCCTCGCTCAGAGCCTGTGCGTAACCTTCCATCTCCTTCTGCAGAGCATCCTTGTCGGCCTTGCTGGCAGTTACAGCGATGTCAATGTACTTGAACTCGCGAGTCTCCTGAGTGGTGCGGAAGATTTCCTTCATCTCGTTGTACTTGGCCTTCAGGTCGGCGTCCTCAACGGTGATGTCTGCATCCTTGACGCTAGTGTAGGGGAGTGCAGCCAGAAGAATCTCGCTCTCGTTGGCACGGCCCTCAAAGTTAGCCTTGGCACAGATGGGGTTGCTGACGATAGTACCTGCAAGCAGTGACTGGTACTTCTGAGCCAGTGTCTGCTGACGGATAGTCTTCTCGATGAACTTCCAGTAGTTGTACATCTGCATGTACTGATCCTTAATCTCTGAACCATATTCAGCGTTGTTCATTACATCGTCCTTCTGGCTCAGGAACTGCTTCAGCTGGTTAACATCAAAAGCACCCTGCTGGTTGCGGAAGGGGGTCTGTGCCAACATTGGGTTCTTGCCCTTGTTGATGATGTCCTGAATCTCAGCGTCGGTAACAGTCAGACCCAGCTTCTTGCACTCGTGCTCGATAATCTGCTGGTTAACGTATGTCTGCCAAACCTGATCGCGGATGGAAGACAACTGGTCGTCATTCAGAGAGCTCAGACCGTTGGTGAATTTAATAACATCTGTGTACTCGTCAACCAATGCATTGAACTCCTGCACGTTGACACTTTCGCCATAAATCTTACCGATTCTCTGGTGCTTCTCTGACTGAGTGTATGAGAGAGAGCGGACGAATTCCTCGGCAATGAAGGCGAACAGGGCCAGACCTACCACAGCGATAAGAATCTTTCCCTTGTTACGGATTTTTTGTAATGTTGCCATTTTTTGTAGTTATTTATTTGTTGTTGTTTTCACAATTAGCGTACAAAGATATGAAAAAAAATCTATACCTCTCTTATATAATAGGGAAAAAGTGAAATTAATTAAGCACTTTCAGCCTTACAAGCTCTATCTTTGTGGTGGTGTTCTGCAGGATTTTGAACTCGTATTGCCCGAATTTTACCACTTCGTTCAGTTTGGGGAAACTCTGGTATTCATGCAGAATCAGTCCGCCAACAGTCAGATACTCATCACTTTCGGGCAGATCCAGGTCTAACAGCTCGTTGGCTTTGGCTATCTCTATACGGGCAGAAAGCAGGTACTCGTTGTTGCCCAGGTCGCGAGCCACATAGTTGGTGCTGTCATGCTCGTCTTCAATCTCTCCGAAGATTTCCTCTACCAGGTCTTCGAGGGTGACAATGCCGCTGGTTCCTCCGAACTCGTCAACAATCACGGCCATGGATTTCTTCTGTGCTGTAAAGATGCTCAGCAGCTTCTGTGCGTTCATGGTCTCGGGTACGATGGGGATTTCCTTGATGCTCTTCCGCCAGTCGTCGTTCTCCTTCAGTCGGAACATCTCGGCTGTATGAATGTAACCCGTGATATTGTCTATGTCTCCTTTGTAAACGATAATCTTGGAGTGTCCGCTTTCTATGAAATGGTTCCTTAGAATGAGCAGGTCTGTATCTTCGTCAACGGCATCAATCTCTGTACGTGGCACAATGCAGTCCCTAACCTTTACGTTGCTGAATCCTAATGCATTATGGAAGATCTTTATCTCCTCGTCAATCTTCTTGTCATCTTCTATGTTCTCTATATTGCTTTGGATCAGATAGTCCAGATCGACCTTGGTAAAGGTCTTTTCCATCTCGGCCTTCTTCACCTTCTGTCCCATTATCCTAAGCGTAAGTTTGCTGATGCCGGAGGTGAATTTGCTGATGGGCCACAGGATGATGTAGAAGATGTATGCGGGCAGGGCAAAGAAGTTCATCATCTTATTGGGAGTCAGTTTAAAGAGGGTCTTTGGCAGGAACTCGCCCGTTACCAACACAACCAGGGTGCTCAGGATAGTCTGGGTAAGCAGGCAGATCACCTCATTGGGACAATCGCCGACGGGGTGGTGCACACCTAAGGGTATAAGGATGAATTTGTTGATAAGCCCGGCCATCAGTATACCATATACTACCAATGCTATGTTGTTTCCTACCAGCAATGTAGAGATAAAATTGTTGGGGTGCCGGTAGAAGGTGTCTATCAATCGTGAGGTAAAGCCCCTTTGCTCGCGTTCCATCTCAAATCGTAGCTTGCTGCTCGATACAAAGGCAATCTCCATTCCAGAGAAGAATGCTGAGAAGAACAGGGCAATCAGGGTTTCTATGACAAGGGTACTTTCTGCGTACATTATATTTCTTGTATGTCTTGTTTAAGGGTTGTGAAATTAAATGCTATGGTTATCTTTTGTCCGGAGCAGGCTGGAACCTCATCTGTCTGGCAGACATGGCAGGCTTAGTGGGCTCAGGCTGTTCTGCTGCGGCAACAGAATCCTGTGCTTCCTCTTCTCCTTCTTTCTCGGTGATGGGGAAGGCTCCTATAGAGTTGTTTACGTAATATTGTGTCATCTGTTCGTTGCTGTGGAACTCTGTTCCTTCCAGCTCGCGTTCAGGTGTGATGATGCGTATATATTGGTAGCTCCACATCTCGTGCTTGTTCAGGTCCCAGAAGAGTTCCTCTGTGCGGAATACATCCCCCTTGGTGTTTCTCACTACCACACGTCCTCTCAGTTCCCACAGATATTGTTCGTGCAGGTATGCTGTGTCTGACTGTACGTATAGGTCGATGTGAAAGTTCTCATCGTAGCGCTCCATCAGCAATCCTTTGTAGAAGTTCCATGTGGGTGCCTGTCCGGCAGTTCCGTTCAGAATGTCCCATTCCTCTGCCACCAGATGGTAGCGCATGACACCTGAGTCGGAAATAAAGGTGTTGACACCTCTTACATGCATGAAGAGCAGCGAGTCTGAATCGTCAATGGCTTCTGCCATATGTTCAGTCCTGGTGCTGCACGAGAAGGATATGCCCAGGGCTGTTATCAGGCTGCATAGGATTATGACTCTACGTGGATTCAATCTCTGAGGGTACTAAATTAATGAATTTTGTACTTCATGAACCATGCTTCGTTGAAGGTAATGCCTATATTCAGCATGACGTAGTTCTCTGTAATATGAGTAGAAACGCTGGGAGAGCGTCTGAGCCATTCAAGTCCTAAATTCAGCACACTTTTGCTGTTGGCGTTGATGTTCTTGGAGAATGGAAGGGGCAGTCCGACTCCGGCTGTTAAGGAGTATTCCTTGGGGCCGTCAATACCGTTTATCTTCAGATATGGGGTAGAGTAGCTGGCACCTACGCGATAGCGGATGCGCTTCCAGTAATAAGATACGAATGGGTTGGGAGTGTACTCGGCTCCTACAGAAACCCTGAATCTGTCCTTGTAACCACCAGTCTGGGTGATGAATTTGGGAACAGAGCCTACTGTTACCATCTGAGGAGTACGACAAGAAGCCCAGAACTCATGTTTGAAGTCCATGCCTACAACCAGATTGGCCTTGTGCCTCCATGTGGCACCTATGCCATAGGTGTAGGGGAGGTCAAAGGCGTTGGGTATTGTGTCGGAAGTTTCGTCGTCCTGTTCATCGGTGTATCTGATCAGGCTTGCGTTGCTCTTTATCTGGTGCCCTATGCTTGCTGTAGCTCCCACGGTCAGTACATCGTTTGGAGTCAGACGAATGGGGTATTGGGCACCGAGATCCAGTTTCCATGTTCTGATTTCTGCTTTCTCAACGGAGTTAAGACCGTTGTATGAAGTGGAGCCGTCATTTGTTGAATAGGTTTGCAGAACATAATGGTTGTAGTCTCCCCAGATAAAGCTGGCGTTAGCACCTAAGGACAACTCCTTAAAGACCTTGTATCCCAGGCCCAGATAAACCTGATGCAGTCCGCCGTCACCATTATAATAGGTGGTGCTGGTGATGGTCTGCAGGGAATTGGGGTCTTTGGCAACCCTGCTTGAACTGGAAAAGTCGTATCCGATGGTGGTGTACGGCATAAAACCGGCAGAGAGTCCCATATTGCGGTAAAGTCTCAGGCCGATGTTTACGTAATCCAGTTTGCATTGGTATATGTTAATCTTGTTGCCATTCTGTTGCATATTACCATAGGCAGCTGTCATTCCTGCGTCCAACAGAAGGGTGGTGGAGTCTATGGCTGAGTATGATGCGGGGTTGAGTGTGTTGATTCGGTTGCCGGCACGATATCCCAGTCCTGTTCCACCCATGGCCTTGCTGAAGCCTTGTGCTTGATTTTCAATTGTTCCCAAACCGAAACGTGAATAAGAAGAACTGCTTCCGTTACTCTGTGCCATTACGTTCAGGCACAGTGTGCTTGCCAACAGTAAACTGCCTATTTTACTGAATCTTATCATAATTGTAGTCTAATATCTTGTTGAGTCCTCTTGGAACTATGAATTTGTCTGCGAAGATACTGTTCTTGATGTTTGTATCGAAGTTAATCTTGTCTCCTCCCGTAAGGAATACCAGCAGGTTAGGGTATTTGGCCCTCATAGATTTGATGTATCCCTCAATCTCGTACTTCATGCCACGCAGTACGCCTGAACGGATGGCAGTCTCTGTGTTGTATCCCAAGCCTGGTACCTCTCCCTCGGCCTGTACAAGCGGAAGGCGGACGGTATGTTCGTGCAGGGCGTGAAGACGCATTTGCATGCCAGGGGCAATGTTGCCGCCCCAGTAATTCTTCTTGGCATCTATCACATCATAGGTGATGCAGGTTCCTGCGTCTATGATCAGGATGTCCTTCTCGGGCTTCAATATGCTGGCACCTACAGCTGCTGCCAATCGGTCTGAACCTAAGGTGTGAGGTGTTTTGTACTTGTTGCAGATGGGGATAGGGGTGTCAGGCGTAAAGCGCAGAATAGGAAAAGGCATGCTGGTGAGCATGTCCTCTACTGCTTCTGGGATGCCTATAACAGATCCTACGATACCACAGTCAAAGTGGTATTTGCTTGCAAACGCTGGCAATGCGGCCAGTGTATCGTTGTTTGTCTTTATTTCCTCAACGGGTTCTTCCCCGTCGAAGGCTACTAGTTTGGCAACGGTGTTGCCTATATCAATTATCAATTTCACGGGTGCAAAGATAGTGCTTTTAGTTGATATTAGAAATAACAAAACTGAAAGTTTTACATTCCTTAGCAAAAATAAACTTAAAAAACCCCTCTATTTATAGAAAAACATTACCTTTGCGTTATGTTTTTAAGACGTCTTATCTTATTTGCGGCCTTGTTGCCTTCCTTGTTTCTGGGTTATGCGCAGGAACTGGATAGTATTCGTGCCAGCCTGATTACTTGTTCGCCCGGACAGGAGGTCTATGCTTTGTATGGCCATACTGCTCTCCGTATTCAGAATTATACTGCCGGTCAGGATTTGGTCTTTAACTACGGGATGTTCTCCTTTAAACAACCTCATTTTATCTGGCGCTTTGTACGTGGACAATGTGATTATATGGTGGTTCCCATTCCTTGGCAGTATTTTACCCAAGAGTATGAAAAGCGCGGTTCCTCTATTACGGAACAGGTGCTGAATCTGACCCAAGAGGAGGCAAACAGAATGTATCTGAGAATACTGGAGGAATGTAAGCCTGAGAATAGGGAATACAGATATAATTTTCTTTACAATAACTGTACCACCAAAGTCAGGGATATTATAGAGAGCTGTGTGGAGGGTAGGATAGTGTATCCAGACAGTATTCCGCTTTATACCCATCGCCAGATGTTGCATCAATATACCAAAGAACATCCATGGGTGCAAGAGGGAAATGATATTCTGCTGGGTGCAGCTGTGGATACTTTGGTCAGTATCCGCTCGGCTCAGTTTGCTCCTGAGTATATGCTCAGGTATGCTGACAATGCCTATATCTATGCAGCTAACAATGACAAACGTCCTCTGGTCTTGAAAAAGGAAATTCTTTTACACAAGAAACCACAGGTGATTGAGTCGGAATTCCCTCTATCCCCCAGGCAGGCAATGGCAGTTCTGCTGTGCTTCTCTATATTGATTGTGCTGGTGGAACGTTGGTTTAATTGGCAGTTCTGGCTTTGGGATGCAGTCTTGCTGTTGGGGCAGGGTTTGGCAGGCATGGTGCTGCTGTTTATGTTCTTCTTCTCTGAACATCCGGCTGTTGACAGTAACTGGCAGATTTGGGTGCTGAATCCTATTGCACTGATAGCACTCCCAATGGTGATAAAAGCAGCTTATCAGCGTAAGAAGACTATGTGGCATGCTGCTTTTTTTGTTATTTTGACAACTTTTGTTGTATTTTCTCCTTGGATGCCACAAGAATTTGGAAAATTAGTTGTACCTTTGGCGCTAACTTTGCTCACAAGGCCTATAAGTTATTACTTATACTACCGAAAGAACAATAAGAAATGACGCCAAAAGGAAATAGATTCATAACGTCGCTCATGGCATTGCTTGCCATCATGGGAGCTGAGGCACAGACAGCCTCGGAGGTACCCTGCTTGGTGGTGAATGTGATGATAGACCAACTCCGCTCAGATTATCTGGAAGCCTTCTCACCCCTATATGGGAAGGGTGGCTTTGCCCGTCTGATGGAGAAGGGGCGTATGTACACACAGGCTGAATATCCTTTTGACGGACCAGATGCGGCTTCTTCTGTAGCTTGTTTTGTTACAGGGACAAGTCCGTACGAGAATGGAATTATAGGTCAGCGATGGTTAGACCGTCAGACCTTGCAGCCTGTTTTCTGTGTAGATGATAACCAATACACGGGGCTTTTCACGTTAGACAAATCTTCGCCCCAGTACCTTGCCGTCTCTACTATCGGTGACGAGCTGAAGGTGGCCAGCGAGGGTAAGAGCATTGTCCTTTCTATTGCCCCTAACCGTGATGCTGCCATTCTCTCTGCTGGTCATGCTGCTGACGGGGCTATCTGGATTGACGACTGGACGGGACATGTCTCTGGTACTTCCTACTATGGCGCATTGCCTGAGTGGGCAACAGACTTTGAGAATGATAATCCTCTCTCTTCGCGTATTAGCAATATTGTCTGGAAACCGCTAAGTGACGATGTTGTCAACTTCAGTTACTTTGTTTTCGAAGGCAGCAAGAAACCCTTTAGCCATAAGTTTACAGGTGACAGGAAGTTCCGTCAGTTCAAGGCCAGTTCATGCGTGAATGACGAAGTCAATCTGTTGGTAAAGCAGCTCCTTGATAAAACCAATATCGGTACCGATGGGGTACCTGATATGCTGAACCTTACTTATTATGCGGGAGGTCTGGATCATGAGTCCGACTCCAAGTATGCTATGGAGGTTCAGGATACCTATGCTCGTCTGGACCGTCAGTTGGAGGAACTCATCACTGCCGTTGAGAATAAGGTAGGGCAGAACAAAGCCCTCTTTGTGGTTACCAGTACAGGATATTCTGATAGCGAGGATGCCAAGGATCTCAGTCTTTATCGTATCCCCACAGGAACCTTCTCAATTACCAAGGCTAAGCTCTTGCTGAATATGTACCTCATAGCCGTTTATGGTCCCGGTGACTATGTCGAGACGGTTATGGGCAATGAACTCTATCTGAATCTGAAACTGATAGAGAGTCGCAACCTGAACTTGGCAGAGGTGTTGGAGCGCAGTAGCGACTTCCTGATTCAGCTAAGTGGTGTAAAGGATGTATATTCCAGTCAGCGTCTGGCATTGGGTGCCTGGACGCCTGGCATCAGCAAACTCCGCAATGCATACAACCCCAAATGTTCTGGGGATATCACTATACAGGTTTCACCAGGTTGGAACCTGAGGAACGATGATACGTTGGAGCAGTCGTTTGCTCGCGAATCCTACATGGGCTTCCCCCTCTTCCTTTTCGGATGTGGTGTTGCCCCCGAGAAAGTAAACATTCCTGTTAGTATAGATAGGGTAGCGCCTACGTTGTCTAAGGCACTGCGTATCCGCGCCCCGAACGGATGCTCACAGGCTCCGCTGAATTATTAAGGAGCCTACCCCCGCCCCCTCCCGAGAGGAGGGGAGAGTTTAATAAGATTAGTTACAGTGCCCGTCGATTTCGTCGACGGGGAAATAAAATAAGATATGGATATAGCAAAGATATTAGTTAAGATTTTTGGCGACAAGAAGTCGCGCGACCTCAAGGCTTATCGCCCTCTTGTAGAGAGCGTGCTGAATATTTACCCTGAGATTCAGGCACTCAGCAACGATGAGCTGCGTGCCCGTACGCAGCAGATTAAGCAGCGTATTCAGGATTCTGCCAGCGAGTTGCGTGCACAGATTCAGGAACTGAAGGATCGTATTCCCAACACAGATATTCAGGACCGTGCTCCTATCTTCCATCAGATTGACAAACTGGAGAAGGATGTGCTGGAGGTTCTGGAGAAAGCCCTGGATGAGGCTCGTGCCGAGGTGTTCGCCATCGTTAAGAGTACTGCCGATCGTTTGGCTCACGCTGAGAACGGTGTTATAGAGGTAACGGCTAACGACTTCGACCGTCAGTTGGCTGCTACTCATGATTTTGTAGAGATAGAGGGCGATAAGGCCATCTACCATAACCATTGGATAGCCGGTGGTAATGACCTTCTGTGGGATATGGTACACTTTGATGTACAGCTCTTCGGAGGTACCGTACTGCATCAGGGTAAGATTGCCGAGATGTTCACAGGTGAAGGTAAGACCCTTACCGCTACGCTTCCTGTATTCTTGAATGCCCTTACCGGTAATGGTGTTCATGTAGTAACTGTGAACGACTATCTGGCCAAGCGTGACTCTGAGTGGATGGGGCCCATCTACATGTTCCATGGCTTGAGCGTAGATTGTATTGATAAGCATCAGCCTAATAGCGAGGCTCGCCGCAAGGCTTATATGGCAGATATCACCTTCGGTACCAACAACGAGTTTGGTTTCGACTATCTGCGTGATAACATGGCACAGGATCCTCGCGACCTGGTACAGCGTATGCACAACTACGCTATCGTGGACGAGGTTGACTCCGTTCTGATTGACGATGCACGTACACCTCTTATTATTAGTGGTCCTGTACCTAAGGGCGATGACCAGCAGTTCGAGGAGTACCAGCCTCTGGTAGAGCGCTTGGTAAATGTACAGCGTCAGTTGGCAACCCAGTATCTGGCTGATGCCAAGAAGCTGATTACAGAGGGTATGGAGCAGAACGATAAGCAGAAGACTTCAGAGGGTTTCCTCTCGCTCTTCCGCTCTCACAAGGCACTGCCCAAGAACAAGCCTCTTATCAAATTCCTCTCTGAGCCTGGTATCAAGGCTGGTATGCTTACCACAGAGGAAATCTACATGGAGAACAACAACCGTCGTATGCACGAGGCTACTGATGTGCTGTACTTTGTTGTTGATGAGAAGCAGAATAGCGTTGACCTAACCGATAAGGGTAACGAGTGGTTGGCATCTCAGGTAAATGATGCCGAGCTCTTCGTACTTCCCGATATAGGTTCTGTAATGCATAAGATTGAGACCTCTAACATGACTCCTGAGGAGCAGATAGAGGAGAAGGATAAGGTCTTCAATGACTATGCTGCCAAGAGTGAGCGTGTACATACTATCCAGCAGTTGCTGAAGGCATACACAATGTTCAACCTGAACGACGAGTATGTTATTCAGGATGGCGAGATTAAGATTGTGGATGAGCAGACGGGCCGTATCATGGAAGGTCGTCGTTGGAGCGATGGCTTGCATCAGGCTGTTGAGGCCAAGGAGCATGTGAAGGTACAGGCTGCTACCCAGACCTACGCCACTATCACCCTGCAGAACTACTTCCGTATGTATCACAAGCTTTCAGGTATGACGGGTACCGCCATTACCGAGGCTGGTGAGTTCTGGGATATCTACAAGTTGGACGTTGTAGAGGTTCCCACTAACCGCGAGGTAATACGTAACGATATGAACGACCGTGTTTACCGCACACAGCGCGAGAAGTACAAGGCCGTTATAGAAGAGGTAGAACAGATGCGTAATGCGGGTCGTCCCGTTTTGGTGGGTACTACCAGCGTGGAGATTTCCGAGATGCTGAGCAAGATGCTTCAGATGCGCAAGATTCCTCATCAGGTGCTGAATGCCAAACTGCACCAGAAGGAGGCGGACATTGTTGCTAAGGCTGGTACCAGCACTCTTACAACCGTTATGGTGGACGGAAAGCCTGAAGAGCGTATGTTGGGTACTGTTACCATCGCCACCAATATGGCCGGTCGTGGTACCGATATCAAACTTACTCCCGAGGTAAAGGCTGCCGGCGGTTTGGCCATTATTGGTACCGAGCGTCACGAGAGCCGTCGTGTTGACCGTCAGTTGCGTGGCCGTTCCGGTCGTCAGGGTGACCCAGGTAGCAGCGTATTCTTCGTATCTATCGAGGATAAGCTGATGCGTCTGTTTGCCAGCGAGCGTATTGCCCGTGTGATGGACCGTCTGGGCTTCAAGGAAGGTGAGATGATTGAGCACAGCATGATTACCCGCAGCATAGAGAATGCCCAGAAGAAGGTTGAGGAGAACCACTTCGGTGTTCGTAAGCGTTTGCTGGAGTATGATGATGTGATGAACAAGCAGCGTACCGTTATCTACGAGAAGCGCCGTCACGCCCTGATGGGTGAGCGCCTCGGTATGGATATCAGTGATATGATTTGGGACCGTGTATGCAACATCATGGAGAATAACGACTTCCAGGGTTGTTGTCAGTGCTTCCTCGAGATTATGGCTATGGAATTCCCCCTCACACAGGAACAGTTTGAGAGCGGAAAAATGGCAGACATGGAGGAAGAAGTATATCAGGAGGTTCTGAAGCGCTTCAGCCAGAAGACAGACATCATGGCTGCTAACGCCTACAAGGTAGTTAAGATGGTTTACGAAGGTCCTCAGGGTCAGATGTATGAGAATATGATGTTCCCCGTTCTGGCCGGCAAGCGTCAGTACAACATTCCTTCTAACCTGAAGGAGGCATACGATACAGAGGCACGTAGCGTGGTAACATCATTCCATAAGGCACTTATCCTGCACACTATAGATGATGCGTGGAAGGAGAACCTGCGTCTGTTGGACGAACTCAAGCATAGTGTTCACAATGCCAGCTACGAGCAGAAGGATCCCCTGTTGATCTTCAAGTTGGAGAGCGTGAAACTCTTCGACGATATGGTGAACCGTATCAATGACCGTACCGTTTCTGTTATTATGCGCGCCATGGTACCTGAGTTGCAGACGGATGCGCCTGTACAGCAGGAGATGCCTCGCCAGGAGCGTGTTCGCACTCAGGAGTCACGCGGTGAACTTACAGATGCAGGACAGCAGCAGGCTGCAGCCCGCGATACACGCGACCGCCAGCCCGTTCAGCCTATGCGTGTAGAGAAGTTGCCCGGACGTAACGATCCCTGTCCTTGCGGCTCTGGTCTGAAGTTCAAGAACTGTCACGGAAAAAACCTTTAAGGCAATTCATAATTAAGAATTCATAATAAACGTCTAAGAGCTAAAGTCTAGCGTCTAAAGTCTATAAACAATAAAGCCCATGAAAGCTTCACAGCAAACCATTCAGCAGATTGAGCGTACGCTCAGGAAGGTTATTGCAAAGTTTCCGCAGGAAGCCGATCCATTGATGACCGACATTCACCTGCTTGTAAGTAATTATACGGGTGAGATACGCACCTATAACGATGAAGACGAAGAGTTGGATCGGTGCGTTGTGGAAGAATGGATCAAGAGTCCTGAAGAGGATTTCTATGACCAGGCTGCCTCTATCTTGCGTAAGTGTATCCAGAATCTGCGTCCTGAGGTGGAGAAGATGAGTATCCTACAGCCTTTCTCCTTTGTGCTGATAGATGAGGATCATGAGACGCTTCAGGATCTTGTTATCATAGATTCAGAAGAAACGGTAGTCTTTGACCACCAGTTGCTGGAAGGTTTCGAGGAAGACTTAGATCAGTTCTTTGATGAATTGATGAAGGAAGAGGAATAAAAAAATGGAGGCTGAAATTTCAGCCTCCATTTTTATTGTTTCTTGTAAATTACTTCTTCGTAAACTTCAAACCCATATACATGCCATTAACGTTCTTTGTCAGGGTATTCAGCGTGCCAAGTGAGCTGTTGACTGTACCTGCCTTCTCTGTTATGGCATTCAGTAGGGTCAGCAGCTTGTCTGACTTCATGGCAACCTGTAGTTCGCTGCCGCTCAATTTGGCGTTCATGCTTACACCTTTGTTAAGCAAGGGGAAAGTCAGTTTCAGGTTAGTGCCATCTACGGCCCAGTTTACGTCAACGGCTTTTCCGTTGTATTTGATGATGCCTGTCTTGTCCTCTTTCAGTGTCATAACTACCTTGCCGCTGGTAAAGCCCACCTTGGTAAGGCCGTTCTGCATAGTTTTCTCTACCTTTGTACTTACCATGCTGCTTCCTACGGTTGCCAGCACGTTCTCGCTCTCAAAGGCTACACCGGGCTGGTTGTAAGACCATGTGCCCACCAGACTCTTCTCTGACACCTTGGTGGTGCCAAGTAGGTTTCCTACCACATTAGCAGCGGTCTCACCGGCTACACTCTTCAGTATGTTCTCTAACTGAGCGTTTGCGTTACCGCAAACCATCATTCCCAAAGCCACAAAGGCCATTTTCAGCATGTTCTTTTTCATCTTTTTGTTGTTTTAGTTAATATTCTCCTATTGCAAAGTTACAAGTAAGTAAGAAGACTACAAAATAAAATGGTTTTTTTTTATTGTCAATCAGAAGTATCTTCTTTTGTTTTTCCTTTCCTAAATAGAGTAGGGCTAAAAAAACCCCTGCTGCATATGAATTCATATACAGCAGGGAAAACACACTTAATAAGTAAAAACTTCATTATCGCGTCGATTCACATCGGTGCTTTATCATTACCTCCAAAAATAAGGAGATTAGATCGACTGTTTTTCAACAGCAATTCTTAAAGTCCAGTATTCTTTGTTTAGTTTAGTTAGTTTTATCTGCTGCAAATATACAACCTTTTTTTAATACGCAATAGCGAAAGCAATTTTTTTTTGCTTATTTTAAATATAATCTGTCACTTTTTACTGTTTTTCATTATTATCTTCCTTGTTGTTTACTTTTTTCCTCTGTTATCAACCTGGCGTATTGCTGCCAGAGAAACGGCTTTTCTCTTTGAGAGAAACGGCGTATTACTGTCAGAGAAACGGCATATTGCTAATCTCTTGCCCATTGTCCCCTGCTTCTTGCCCCAAATATGCTCCATCCCGGAAAATACATTTGTTACAAATAATGCCAAAATGGTGTGCATATTGCACTAAGAAATGGGAGTTTTCATATCAAAACAAGAGGCTTGAATGATTTTTTAACATTTTTATAAGGTTAATTAAATAAAATTATGTAATTTTGCATTTGATTATGTAAATCTATCTAAAACCGAGAAGCCAAATACTTCAATTTTTAATAGTCGGTCTATAAGTGGAAATGTAAAGAAAAAGCAATATACATTATTTATTTTAAAACTAACATTAAACAAAATCAAAATGGGTAAGAAATTCCTTTCAATCCTTGTTTGTTTGTTGATGACAACAAGCATGGCACTGGCTCAGAAGAAGATTACAGGTACTGTAATTGATGCAGAGTCAGGCGAAGCTCTGATTGGAGTTGCCGTACGTGTACCTGACACGACAGTAGGTGCCTTGACAGACATCAACGGTAAGTTCTCAATCACTCTTCCTGCAGGTAAGAGTAACCTGAATTTTAGTTTTATGGGTATGAAGCCCGCCACCTTGGTTGCCCGTGATGGCATGAAGGTGCTGATGGAGACTGATACCAAGGCTATGGATGAAGTCATCGTAGTAGCTTATGGTACACAGAAAAAGAGCACCTTTACTGGTAGTGCTCAGACAGTAGGGGCAGAAGACATTGAGTTGCGTCCTGTAACTTCAGTAACAAAGGCCCTTGAGGGTAATGTTACCGGTGTACAGATGACTGCCGGTAGCGGTCAGCCTGGTTCTTCACCCTCTATTCGCATACGTGGTTTCGGTTCTATCAATGCTTCTAACGAGCCTTTGTATGTAGTAGACGGTATCCCTTACGATGGTACTCTGGCTTCTCTTAATCCTTCTGATATTGAGACTTTGACCGTGCTGAAGGATGCTTCTGCTGCTGCCCTGTATGGTGCCCGTGGTGCCAACGGTGTTGTAATGATTACCACCAAGAAGGGTAAGGAAGGCAAGACTAATATAACCTTGCGTTCTTCAATAGGATGGTCAAGCCGTGCCCTGAAGCGTTACAAGAATGTAAGCCAGAAGGACTATGTTCAGTTGACTTACGAAGCTCTGCGTAACGAAGCATGGGATGACGGTGCCTCTTGGGAGGATGCTGAGGCTTATGCCCGCAAGTCTTTGGGTTCAACCCTTGGCGGTGAATACTACAATCCCTTCAAGAATTACACATGGGATACTATCATAGATCCTGCTACCGGTCAGGTACATGCCGATGCTCAGTCAGCATGGGACGAGGACTGGTTGGATGCAATGACCCGCAACAATGCACTCCGCCATGAGCATCAGTTGTCTCTGAGCGGTGGTTCTAACCGTACAAAGTATGCAGCCCCTTTGGGTTACCTGAATGAGCAGGGTGTATTGGAGACTACATCTTTTGAGCGTTACAATGCTAGAGTCAGTGTTGACCACAAGGTTAATGACTGGTTCAGCGCCAACGTAGGCTTGAATGTGGCTCATTCTATCTCTAATTTCAGTGACTATTCCGGTACTTCATTCTCTAACGTGTGGTACACAGCTCAGTTTATCAATCCCTTGTTCCCCGTTTACCTGAAGGATTTGGATGGTAACAGCATCTACAAGGACGGTAAGATTGAGTATGACTGGGGTGAGATGCGCGATAATCGTGACAAGCGTCCCGGTTCTATGAATGACCACAGCTCATTGGGTATGCTGATGCTTGATAAGGCTGAAAGCCTGAATGATATTGCCGGTATGCGTAGTGGTCTGACCTTCGGTAGTGATGAAGAGAAGATGGGCTGGGCAAAAGGTCTGAAGTTCTCTGTTAACTTCGGTTTTGACTATCGTAATCTCAGCAATATGCGTTATATGAACATGGAGCATGGTAACCAGGCTACTGCCGGTGGTTTGCTGCGCAAGAGAAGCACCAGAACACAGAGCTACACCTTTAACCAGTTGCTGACATGGAACCGTACATTTGATAAGCATAGTTTTGATGTTCTGGCTGGTCACGAGTACTATGCCTACAACTACAGATTGTTGGAAGGCGAGCGTTCCGGCTTGGTAGATGGTATCTATGAACTACGTCCCGGTGCATCTCTGCAGGGTGCAGACTCTTATTCTGAGGACTACCGTATAGACTCCTGGTTGAGCCGTTTCAATTATAACTTCGACAACAAGTACTACTTCTCTGCTTCTGTACGTTCAGATGCCTCTTCTCGTTTCTACTTTAAGAACCATAGAGGTACATTCTGGTCTGTAGGTGCTAACTGGCGTATCTCTAAGGAAAAGTTCCTTGAGAATGTTGAATGGCTTGACAATTTGTCTTACAAGATCAGTTACGGTCAGCAGGGTAATGATGATATTCTGGATAGCGATGGTTATTCTGTTTACTATTTGTGGCAGGGTCTTTCAAGTGTTGCTTATCCCAATGCAAACTCTGCTGGTGCATTGCTTTCAACATTGGAGAATACAGACCTTACTTGGGAGAAGAACGGTAACTTCAACACTGGTTTCGAGGCTTCTTTCCTGAATAGTCGCATTCGCGTAAGTGCAGAATACTATCGTCGTAAGACTACTGATATGTTGCTGAACTACCCCATGGCTGTTTCTACAGGTTTTAATGGATACGATGCCAACGTTGGTAACATGCTTAACCAGGGCTTCGAGTTCGAGATTACCGGTTCTCCTATCCGTACAAAGGATTTCCAGTGGGATGTAACATGGATGGGTTCAACAATTAGTAATAAGGTTACCAAGTTGACTGCTGAGTCTCCTGAGATCCTGAGTGGTAGCTATATCATCAAGGAAGGTCTGCCTATCAATACCTTCTATCTGCGCAAGAGCGCTGGGGTAGATCCTGCTACAGGTAAGGAACTCTGGTGGGCTTGGAAAGATGAAGTGATTTACAAGAAGGATGATGCAGGTAATGTACTGAAGGATGATGCCGGCGATCCTATTGTTGACAAGAAAGTACGTAACGAGTTTATTACAGACGATTACTCGACGGCTTCTTCTTGCCGTTATGAGATGGGTAGCCGTATTCCCAAACTCTATGGTAGTCTTGGAACTGACCTGAGCTGGAAGGGACTCAACCTTTCTATCTTAACTACCTATTCTATTGGTGGCAAGATTCTGGACGGAAACTACTTCAGTTCCATGAATCTGACATATCTGAGTAGTACATGGAACCAGAACGTATTACGCCGTTGGCAGCAGCCCGGTGATGTTACAGACGTACCTCGTATGGCTATCAAGGGAGACACATTCGTAACAGACCGTTATCTGGTGAGCGCTTCTTACTTTGCCATCAAGAATATCACTCTGAGCTATAATCTGCCCAAGAAGTGGGTGAATAAGGCTCGCCTGAACAATGTAAAGGTTTACGGTTCTTGTGACAATGTGGCCCTCTTTAGCCATCTCGACGGTATGGATCCTCAGTACAACTTTAGTGGTGGTACAACCTATTCTTACTCGCCTAACAGAACTATGACTTTTGGTCTTGAAGTTAATTTCTAATGTTGAAGAAAGGAAAAAGATATGAAAAAAATATATAAATTTTCACTGATGAGTCTGCTGGGCTTGGTTATGTTTAACTCTTGCTCACAAGACCTGCTGGAGACCAGCCCTACAACTGCCATTGCCACTAACGAGATAGCTCAGTCAAGTGCTAAGGCTATAGCTGCTATTGATGGTATGTACCGTCTGATGTACTCAACAGGCTATACAACAAACTGGGAACTGGAAGAGTTCGGTCTGTCAGCTTTGAACCTTACTGCTGACCTGATGGGTGAGGACCACATTCAGGCAGATAAGGGTAGTGGATGGTTTTACTATGACTACGTATATAATGTAAAGAGTGATTATACAGGTACAGAAGGCCGCCCCTATGGCGTGTGGAACTTCTTCTATATGCTTATTGCAAATGCCAATTACATCACAGCTGCAGAAAAAACTATGCAGGGTCCAGAATCCGATGTAAACTATGTTGTAGGTCAGGCCTATGCCATCCGTGCTTTCAGCTACTTTATGTTGGCTCAGTGGTATTCCCGTACACTGGTAGGACACGAGGATGAGCCCTGTGTGCCTATCTATACAGATCCTACTAACAAGAAAACACAGGGTAAGGCACGTGAGACTGTTGCCAAGGTTTATGCTCAGATTGACGAAGACATCATCAAGGCAGAGCAGTTGTTGTCTGCTACAGAAAGAGTACGTGAAAGCAAGTCTCATCTGACATTAGCAGAAGTTTACGGCTTGCATGCTCGTATTGCTCAGGTAGAGGAGAATTGGGAACTTGCCTTGGAGAAAGCTTCCAACGCCATCACTGAGGCACAGAAGGAAGGTATCAAAGTTGCAAGCGTTAGCCAGTTCAAAGGTTTGAACAGTGTCGCTGCCCAGAATGTAATGTGGGGTGTGAAGATTATTGCCAACCAATCTGGTCAGTATGCCAGCTTCTTTACCCATATGGATGCCGACATGGGTAAGTATGGTCTGGAGGCACCTCAGCAGATTTCACGCTCACTCTATGCAAAGATGGGAGCCAAGGACGAAAGACGTGCTTGGTGGAATCCTGAAGATCCTAACAATGGTAAATATGGTTATCAGCAGGAGAAATTTAAGTTCTTGAACTATCAGACTTGGGAGGGTGACTACATCTTCATGCGAATAGAGGAGATGTACCTTATCAAGGCAGAGGCAGAGTGTATGACCGACAATGACAACTTGGCTCAGCAGACCCTGCAGACATTGATTCAGACCCGTGATCCCGAGTACACCTGTAATAAGACTGGTAAGGAATTGGGTATTCTGACTAGCGATTTGACAGGCTCTCTACGTGAGGAAATCATCAACCAGCGTCGTATTGAGTTGTGGGGTGAGTTCGGACGTATCTATGACATCCGTCGCTTGCATCAGGGCTTTGTACGTACAGAAGGTGATGGCCATCCTTCTGCTGCATGTAAGGACAAACTGAATAATGCCACCAAGAATCCTGAGAGTTATAAGTGGGTGATGGTAATTCCTCAGTCTGAGTTTGACGGAAACGTTAATATGGATGAGGATGAAAACCAGAATCCATTTGAATAATAATAACGTATAAAAATAGTGATTATGAAGAAATATATATTAGCTGTATTTGCCGGCCTGCTTCTGGCATCCTGTGATACAGACAATATCGTAGCATTGTACAATTCAAATGCTCAGAACATTTCCTTCGAGAACGAGGAGCCTGCCACAGTAGTGACTAAGGCTTCAGAGATTACGCTTCCTGTAACATTGACACGTTCTTCTACAAAGGGTACTTACACTGCACACTACACATTGGAGACTGCAGATGAGGGCATCTTTACAGACAATAACGAGGGTGTAGCTTTTTTTGCTGACGGTGAGTGGAAAACCACTATTACCGTAGATGCAGCCAACATGGAAATTGGTACTACTTATACTTTTACCCTGACTCTCAGTGATGAGGATATTGAGACTACAGATACCATCTTGGGTAAGACTAACAACATTCTTACCACTGTCAGTGTAATGTGTGACTACAAGTGGGTTGAAGCAGGTAAGTGTAAATTTACTGACTACACCATGTATGGAGGAGTTCCTTATTCAGCAGAGAACGTTACCATATTGCATGCTGATGGTACCAATATCTATCGCATAGAAAAACCCTTTATAGCAGTCTATGGCGAGGGTGATGCAGGATTCAGTACGGATACTGGTATTACCTTTGAACTGAATGATGATAACAGCATCACATTGATTACCAATGGCGGAATTGTTGCATCAGCTGACCAGTTTGATTTTGTATGGTTAGATCAGTATGTTCCTGAATATTGCAATTCAACAGTTAATGGCAATACTTTCCATTATGTCATGCTTGGACTTGTAGGTGGATCTGGTCCTTACACGGACTTTGAGTTTGAGTTTGAGTGGACAGAAGGTTGGCCAGGTAACTAAGACCAACTATTAATAGAAAAGAGCGCGCAAGCAACAATTGTGCGCTCTTTCTGTTTACTAATAAGACTTACATTACATGATAAAAAAACTATTATTTCTATTTTTGACCATAACGGTACTTCCACTACAGGCAGAGAACCGGTCTGATGCAGAGATGCTCTCTATTGCAAGGCAGCGTCTTTCGGCTACAGCATTGACAAGAAGCGACGATGCAAGAGAACCTGAACTGATAGAGAAGACTAAGTCCTTAAGTATCTATGGATACCCAGATGAGAGCTTTGTCATCATCAGCCGTAATGATGCCTATATGCCTGTACTGGCTATATCAAACACCCCATATAAGGGCAGGCTGATGCCAGACGGTTTCAAATGGTGGCTGAAGGCTATTACCCAGAGTATGGAAGCTGGATATGTTGCAAAGACCCGTGCCGAAGTAACCCCTATAGGCAACTTTGTTAAGACCACATGGGGGCAACACGATCCCTATAACGGATTGTGTCCCAAGGTAGGTACCTCACGTCCGCCCACAGGTTGTGTAGCCACTGCTATGGCGCAGATCATGAACTATTATCAGTATCCAGCCCAAGGTATGGGTACCGGTTCATACACTGCAGGAGGTAAGCCCAAGACTGTTACCATTAAGAACACATATCGTTGGGACAGAATGCTGAATAGTTATACCCCGCAGTCTGCCGCATTAAGCAAAACGGCAGTTCAGTATCTGATGGCTGACGCAGGAGCTGCAGCAAGGATGACTTATTCAACAAGTGGCAGTGGTGCAGAATTCCCGAATGCGACAAGAGGGTTTTACCAGAACTTCCAATATGACTCGCTGGCTATACAGCACCGATTCCGTGTGTTCTACGAGGATCCGGAGTGGATGGATATGGTCTATAACGAGCTGAGTAACCATCGCCCCATTCTGTATGGTGGATATGACGATCCTGCAGGCGGTCATGCCTTTGTGTTCAGTGGAATTGATTCGGAAGGCAGAGTTTATGTTAATTGGGGCTGGGATGGTACTGCTGATGGTTTTTATGATATAAATGACCTGGCGCCTGTGACATCTAAAAGTAGCTATAATTTCAAATTGAGCCAAGATATGATATTTGGTCTGAAACCACGTTTAGCACCTGAGGATTCAGAGGATTTTGTATCCCAATGGATAACAAGTGAATCTTATTATGCATGGGGGGTGGACAAGAATCTGGTGGATTTCGCAGCAAGAGATTACTGGAATATGAATGTTGTTCCGTTTGAGGGAGTCCTGGAGCTGTGTCTCGAAAACACTTCCAATGGTAATATCGAAGGCATAACAATATATGACAGTGCAGAAGACGAGGACGCAGGTGCTATTGACTATAGATATGGTTTCGTTAGCTCAGATGGAAATCTGATGAGGGATACCATTGATATCTCAGATCTACCTGCAGGTTCTTATAAGGTTTATGTCAGGTCTAAGGATATACGTGAGAAGGAATGGCGGCCTATGCGAACGGTTGGAGGTATCTGCTATGTGATTATTAGCAAGGATGCGGAAGGTAATATTACATCAACCTGTGATGATGTTCCTGACCCAGATGGCATTAACACTATTCCCGAAAGCCTTACTCCAGCCTTCTCGGAAGTCGATGGAACTTACGACCTCATTGGCCGGCGTATATCAGAGTCTTTGCCGAAGAGAGGAATATACATAAAAAAAGGACAGAAGGTGGTAACGAAATAGACTTTAAGCTCTATACCTTATATATATTAGTGGCTCTCACAAAATGAATGTGTGAGCCACTTCTTGTATAAAAGAAACGGGTACGTGCTGAAATGATTCTGCACGTACCCGTAACTTCGTTTAGTGTTTATAGGTAATTCTATTTGAAAGTAATCTTGCTGACACGATATCCGAAGCCTACCAGACTCATTGCTCCGCGTTCATCCACAAGGTCTTTGCAGTGCTGGTCGTATGTAAACTCGAAGGGGTTGGGGGTCGCTTCGGTGATGTCGAACTGAGCTACGAGATTATCATTGGGAGTGTCTCCCCACCAAGGCGTTGTGATGCGCATGGCATGATACTCAGCCTCTGGCAGATCGTAATAAACATAGATGGTTGCACCTACAGGTACTGCTGCCATCAACTCAGTGGACAACTTGCAGAGGTCAACATTCCAATCGATGGTCACTGGACTGTCTTCCCAGAGAACTGTTTCGCCTACCTTCTTGTCGTAGGCTACCTTCTGTACGGTATAGCCAAAGCCTACCAGAGAGATAGCTCCGCGCTCTTCTACCAATGCCTTGCAATGATCGTCATAGACGAAGATGAAAGGATTGGGAGTCGCTTCGGTAATGTCGAACTGAGCTACAAGATTATCATCGGGAGTGTCTCCCCACCAAGGTGTGGTAATGCGCATGGCATGGTATTCAGCCTCTGGAGTGGTGTAGTAAACCTTAATCTCAGTACCCACTGGTACGTCAGCCATCTGCTCTGCAGTAATCTTGCAGAGGTCGACATTCCAGTCGATGGCCTGGTTGCCTTCCCAAAGTGCAACCTCCACAACATCGCCCTCTACGTAAGCATCGTTAGATACGGTTACCAGTCCCAAACCAAAGCGCTCTGCGCTATTGTTCACGGCTGATACACGGTATGAACCTACGAGCATGTCTTCTGGCATAGTCACGGTTACACTATTGCCGTCCTCGCTGCTCACGCAGCTAACCTCTGTAGGCTCGTTGGTAAGAAGTGTCTCCTCTTCGATAACGGGAGTGAAGATGAGTGAACTGACACTAGTCAGGTTCTTACCTTCGATGGTGAGGGGCTGACCGGGGTTCAGCCAACGGTTCTTTTCCTTATTGTTGAATGAAGGGTCGTCTGCCAAAGCACTTACCGACAGTTTTACGATGCGGTATGCCTCTTTGCCTGCCTGTGTAGTGGCCTTGATATACAAATCATAGTTACCTGCCTCGAACTGTTTGGAGAAGGATGCTCCCGTACCATATACATGTCCGTCGGCAATCCATTCAATGGTGGTATATTTGGCAGGAGTTACCACAATATCCATTGAGAATGTCTCCTCACGAGTCTGGCTTACACTGGTCTGTACATTTCCTTCAATGGAAGAAGGAGCCAGGAATCGTGGAGTGTCGTCTGGTCCTGCTGTGATGAAAGGGTCCTGATTGGCACAGCTTGTGAGAAGCCCCCCTCCAACTCCCACTAATGGGAGAATTGTCAGCATATAAACCAAATATTTTGCAAAATTCTTTTTCATATCTTTATAGCTTCTGTTTTTATTGTTGTTTTTTCTGTTTGTCCCCTCCCTTTTTGAGGGGAGGGATAGAGAGAGGGGGTATTAGTTGCGAACATATGTTTTGTAGTTCTGCTCCTTGGTGTCCCACCACATACGCTTGTGCCAACTGAAGCCTTTCATACGGTTGTCAATGACTTCGTGGTAGTTGTCGTGGTTGTATTCATTCTCTTCCTGAGGATAGTACAGACGTACAGGCTGGCTCATGTTATTCTCCATGTCCTGATAGCCGTTCTGTCCCTGGCCAAACTGTGTGCGCTCGTAGAGGGCGGGGTAGTCGCTGCGGCGCAGGTTAGCCCATGCCTCCAATGGGTTGGCAAAGTGAAGGAACCATGCCTGGGTGTTGATCTGCTCCTTGGCCTTCTCGGACTCAGTGCTAAGGGTGTGATTAGCCACGTATTCAGTAATCTCGGCAGTGCTGACAGTACTTGTCTGTGCATAAACCTTATTGTGAACGGTACCGATGGCTACCTCTATACCACGCTGATAAAGTGCATTGGCATCCTCGTTGATCCAACCATTCACAGCAGCTTCAGCCTTCAGGAAGCAAACCTCAGCACCACTTACCAGCATACCCGGTGTTTCGGGCAGTACATACTCTGTGGCTACGCTACCACGTACTGTCTTGTAGTAATAGTCTGAAACTACGTCCTTTTCTCTGCCTGCGATAAACTCCTGATAATGCTGGCTCTTTGTAACGCAGTCTGCCTCGGGCCATGCGAAGTTGGCACCTCCAGGTGTATTACCTTGATCATACCAGGCCCAGCAAGCAGGTACCATCTGTACACCCTTTGTCTTGTCATCATTATCGTATTCAGCAGCCAGGACCTCCTCGGTGAAGTCCTCACGACCGATACGGGGGTCGGTGTTGTCACGGAAGTTGTCGTTGATGAAACGGCAGTAGTGGTGCAGACGTGGGTCTTTCTCATCGCGCAGATAATCATACAGTGTCATACCAAAGCCCGTAGGTTGTGTCTTGTCCTGACCGTAGATAATCTCGGCAAAGGCATTTACACGGAAGTCCACATCCTCGTTGCTTGATTCGAAGGTGAAGGGCTGGTGCAGATACTTCACGTAGGCATTCTCGATGGGGTCAAGTGCGCCTTCGCCCTGCATAGCCTCCAGGAACTTGGTCTTTGCCAATTCAGGGGCTACGTCAGAGATACGCATGGCCAGACGCATCTTAAATGAGTTGGCATATCGAATCCACATTTTTACGTCACCACCCATGGAGGTTACGTCGGCTTTCTTGAGGGTCAATGAGTTCAGGTCCTGACGGAAGAGCTCAATGCTGGCATCTATCTCGTCGAACAAGTAATTGTAGATGTCTTCCTGTGTGTCGTACTCTGGTGTGATGATGCCTCCGTGAGCGGCTTTTCCAGCCTGCTTCACAGGTATGTCTCCATAGACATCGGTAAGGATATTAAACAGGTATGCCTTGTGCAGTCGGATGGCACCCAGCATAGCCTTGTCGTCCTGACAATTATACTCTGCATCTACAAGGTTCTTGATTCCATTCTGGTAGTGTACATTCCAAAGAGACTGAGATACGTCGTTCTTGTAAAGGTTGGCACCACCCGCATTGGCAGCGTTCCAGCTACCGCCATACATTTGGGTATAGGGAGCCACATAGGCACGTACAGCCTCCATAGAACCGAAACTTCCGTATGTAGAGAGGAGTGCGAAGGTAAGCTGATAGGCAGGCTCTGAGACAGATGTCTTGGACTTGTCGGTATTCAGGTCCTCCATATAGCTGTCACTGCATGAGGAAATGAAGAATGAAGAGTGAAGAATGAAGAATGCTGCGCAGAGCCACTTCATTGTTCCTTCCAGACTTCTTTTTCCTTTATTATATATTATCTGTTTCATAATTATACGGTATTAATATTTGTTTTGTGTTGAAGAGCAAAACTGATTCCTTGCTCTTCATTTTTCACTCTTCACTTTCTTTAGAACTTCATATTAACATTCAAACCAAAGCTACGGCGTGAGGGCAGTGAACCATACTCAAGTCCCATACCTGTGCTACTGTAGTTGGAGTCAGGATCGATATTGGGAATATTCTTCCAGATCATGAAGGGGTTACGTGCCACGAATGAGAGGTCAAGACTCTTCACGAACTTGTTGTTGCCTAACAACTTGCTGGGGAAGCTGTAGGTAAATGTAATCTCACGACACTTGACGTATGAATTGTCATAAACAAACATCGATGCGGCATTGGTGCGTACATTGTCCCAATAGGTCTGGGGATCAATGGCATAGGTGTTCTTCTCTCCTGTGCTGGCAACAATTCCGTCCACAACATAACCGCGGCATTTGCCTGCTTCGCGCCACTGATCCAGCGTCATGCCGGCCTGTATGCGCTCAGCCTCAGAAGAGTACCATTCCTCGCGACCTTCCAATGTGCGTAAGTCCTTACCTGTGTAGCAGGCGTCTGACATGGTCATAGAGAAGACATCAGCACCGACCTTAACATCGAAACCTGCAGAGAGGCGGAAGTTCTTATAGGTAAAGGTAGTGTAGAAACCACCAGTCCAATCCCATGATGCATTACCGATGGTCTTGGTGATATCCTCGTACATAGGCATGCCGGCTTCGTTGACCAGGATCTGTCCCTGCTCGTTTCTCATGAAGTCACGACCCTTGATAGAACCGAAGTTCTCTCCAACCTCGGCGCCTACAGAAACGCCCATCCAGGGAGCTTTCTCAATCTCGAAATAGTTCATACCCTCTGTCAGTTCCAGTACTTTGTTCCAGTTTTTGGAGAAATTGAAACCAAGATCCCAGGCAAAGTCCTTTATTTGCAAGGCACGACCGTTAACAGCAAGTTCTATACCTTCGTTCCTGATCTTACCGGCATTTACCAGTGATTCCTTGAAAGAAGAAGCAGAGGAGTTGGCCAGACGGATAATCTGGTCGCGAGAGGTCTGGTTGTAATATGTGAGGTCGATACCCAGACGGTTGTTAAAGAGTTTCAGCTCGGTACCCACTTCAAATGAACGGGTACGGGTTGGCTTCAGTGTGGGATTGGGAACTAAGTCGCCATTGATATAGGCAATGTTATAGCCAGAGTAGGAGAACTTGGCGTTTCTGTAGTATTGCTGCAAGAGGAAAGGGTCTGTATCAGAACCAACCTCAGCCCATGAAGCGCGCAACTTACCAAAGGTCAGATACTTCTTTGCATTGTTGGGAATCAGTTCTGAGAATACCCAGCTTCCAGATACAGAGGGATAGACATAGATATTGTTGCCTGAGGGCAGGGTAGAGGACTTGTCACCACGTACCGTTGCATCAACATAGTATGTATGCTTGTAGCCCAGACTTGCACTACCATAGAGAGAATTTATCTGCTTGTTGTACATGTCTTCATGTGCTGTCTGCTGGCTGTAGTTACTTATTGACTTCAGGTCTCTGAATACCTCTTCTTTACCTAGAGCGATGGATGTCTTGTTATCTACCTTATATATACTACCACCGGCAGTGGCATTCAGGTCGAAGTCGCCCCAGGAATTATTATACATAGCCAGAATCTCGGCATTCAGGGTGCGGTTGTTGTATTGCTGGGTGGTCATCTTACCCTTCTGCTCCTGAGGAGAAGAATAGGCGATGTACTCCATAAAGTTCATGTTGTTGATGTCCGTACCAATGGTACCCTGAATCTTCAGGTGCGGGTTGATGTTATAAATAGCCTTGGCGGCAAAACGATAGACATTCTTGCTGGACTCGTTGGAATTCTTATAAAGATCCCAGTAGGGGTTCACATTGTAAATCTGCAAACCATTCCAATCAGCATAGGTGCCGTCTTCATTCTGATAATGCTGGAGCCATGCCTGGTCAAAGGTGGTAGCTAGTGTCATCAGGTTCTTACCAACGTTGGTGGTAGCACTTGCCAGGGCAGGACGGTTGTTAACACCCTCGCGTGTATAGTTGGCAGTAAAGTCCAGGTCCAACTTGCCCAATGAGGTGTTGACACGCAGGTTGAAATTGTCACGGTTCATGTTGCTGTTGGGCAGGATATCCTTGTTACGCATATCGGTGAACGAGAATCGCATGCCCGTCTTGCCTGAACTGGCAGAGATGATGGCTGTGTTCTGAGCTGTCAGACCGGTACGGAAGAATCCGCTGGCATTGTTGGGAACAATGCTGTATGGGTGGTACTGACCATCGAACTCATAATAATGAGAGTAGTCGTCGGCCTTGGGACCCCAACTCATGTTGGTGGCATTACGACCAGAGGTAATATACTTACCATGGTCGCCCTGACCGTATATCTGCTGGATATTATCCCAGTTAGCGGCCTGTGTATCAAAGGTAAGAGATCCGTTATACTCTACGGAAATCTTCTCCTTGTCGGCTTTCTTAGTGGTGATAAGGATTACACCATGAGAAGCACGGCTACCATAGAGGGCTGAAGCGGCGGGGCCCTTCAGTACGGTCATGTTCTCGATATCATCGGGGTTGATGGCAGAGATACCATCGCCCAGGTCGTAACCTCCCTCGGCTGTTGCACCGCCACCAAAGTTGGTGTTGTCCAAAGGTACGCCGTCAATGACGTAAAGGGGCTGGTTGTTACCAGTCATCTCAGTAGTACCGCGCAGCTGTACGTGAGTGGAACCTGAGGGACCACCAGCAGTGTTCTGTACAACCAGACCGGCTACCTTACCTGCCAGTGAGTTGATGACGTTGGTCTCCTTGGCCTTGGTCAGTTCTTCTCCTTTTATCTCAGATACGCCATAACCCAGAGCCTTTCGGTCGCGCTTGATACCAAGAGCGGTGACAACAACCTCGCTAAGCTCGGTCTTGTCCTCTTGCATTATGACCTTCATGCCAGGCTGTGCCTTGACAGTCTTGGTGGTATAGCCGACGTAACTAATCAGGAGTATGTCTCCGGGTTTACAATTAAGGCGGAATTTACCGTCCATATCAGTAAGAGTACCGTTAGATGTACCTTGTACTTTTACTGTAGCTCCAATCAACGGACCAAGGTCATCCTCGATTGTACCAGTAATGACCTGGTCATCTTCAGGGGCTGCCGCTGTCATTCGGGAACTACTGGTTGCAGTAGTAGCGATGACCGTCATTGGCATCCACATCATGCCTGCGCTAAGCAGACATAGAAGCATTCTCTTTTTCTTCATGTTAGTGTTGTTTAAAATAATATTATGTAGTTTTTTGGTTTTTTATGTTTCGGATTTTTAGGTTCCTACTGCAAAGATAAAATCAAAACGGATATCAAGGGGTTTGAAAGCCTTCAAAATGGGTTTGAAGCCTGAAAATTGTCAGTTTTTAGTCCCTTTCTGATAGATTTTATACTTCTAAATATGTTTTACAACATAATGCCTTGCAGTACCCAGGGATTCTTTACCTTCAATCCATGATCACGGTCAATAATTCCAAACTTGTCTTTTCCGCTGCCAAAGTGGTTGTTGTCCCACACAAAGGTAGAGATACCACGTTTCTTGGCTTCGCTGACCAGGAAATGACAGTAATACGTCATGTTCTCATGAATGGCATCGGTAAGACCGCTCTTCTGCCGGTCACAAACTCCCCATTCGCCCATCACAAGACCTAAACCTTTGCTGCCCCATGTGTCTACAAGACGGTCAAAGAAATCTGTCATGGTCTTCTCGTTGCTGGGTGAAACCTCACCTTTGTCCTTGAAAGGCTCTCCCCAGAAGTTGCATTTGCATTCGCCTGCATAATCCCAGGGATTATAATAATGGAATTCCACACTCATGTAGTTGTTACTGTTTCCTTCTGCATCTGTAGGGATGATGAAATCTCCGTTGTTGATGCCGAACTCCGCGTTGCAGGCATAGGTCTGCACGATGAGGTGACGTTTGGCGTTATTCCCGCCTGTGGCACGAACTACGTCAACGAATGTCTGGTTGTAAGAGTTCTGAACAGCCAGATTCTCTGCCTCGGGCTTTCCCCAGTTGTCGCGGATATGAACCTCGTTGGTACCTGCAAAGGCAACTCTGTAGTCATAGCTGGCAAATTCGCTGGCGATGTTCAGCCATAGAAGGGCCAACTTCTGGTTGTTCTCTTCCTTATACTGATTGGTGAGGCGCCCTTCCAGCCATTTGTCGTGATGGGTGTTGATAATCACCTTTAGATCGGCAGCCAGACACCAGTCAACAATCTCTTTTACACGTGCCATCCAGGCTTTGTCTATACTCATGGCCATAGGATTGGTGATGTGACATTGCCAACGAATGGGAATACGTACGGCATTGAATCCGGCATCTTTTACGGCTTTGATGAGTTTCTTTGTCACTACGGGATTCCCCCAGGCGGTCTCTGCCTTGATGCTGTTATCTGCCATGCCAATGGCCATTGCCTCTCCATCCTGACCGGGTGCCGAGCATTCCAACTGGTTACCCAGATTCCATCCAACAACGCCTGCGTTCCATTCCTTGGCTGTAGGTTGTGCATTTATTGCTGTGCATTGACAGAGCAAACAGCACAAAAGGCCTGTGATGATTCTTTTATGTTTCATGGCTTGTATTATAAATAAGGTATGCATAGCTTTCAATTCTCAACACAGGTAATATCACAATGCTGATTTCCAATCTGCAACTTGAAGACACCGGGTTCCAAGTGCCATTGTCCGTCAGTTCCTACAAATGCAAGGTCGTTGGCAGGCAGACGGAAAGTTACGGTTTGCTGCTGACCAGGCTTGAGTTCTATCTTCTGGAAAGCTCTCAGACGACGGCTCTCGGGAACGATGCTTGCTACCATGTCGCGACTAAAGAGCAGTACGCTCTCCTTGCCGACACGATTGCCGGTGTTCTTTACATCAATGCTGACAGTTAGAACATCTCCATTGCGGAATTCTGATTTGTCAACACGCAGGTTGCTATAGGCGAAGGTGGTATAGCTAAGTCCGAAGCCGAAGGGCCATTGCACATTTACCTGAGCATTATAATCATATACACCTTCCATGGTGCCTGTTTCCTCGCTCACACGATAGTCATAGGTAGTGAGTGAAGCAGAGTGGCGGGGGTAGGTGTAGGGCATACGACCCGAGAAGTTCTCGTCGCCAGCCAACAGACGTGCAAGGGCATCACCGCCCTCGTTGCCGGGTAGTAGGATATCTACTACGGCAGATACCAGAGGCTCTATGTCGCTGATAAGACGGGGACGACCGCCGTTGATGATGAGGATGATGGGCTTACCTGTAGCAGCCAGTTCCTTTACCAGCTGACGCTGATTGGCAGAGAGTGCCAGGTCGTCAAGGTTTCCGGGTGTCTCGGCGTATGAGTTCTCGCCTACACAAGCCAGGATGATGTCTGCCTTCTGAGCAGCAGCAACGGCCTTGGCAATCTGTGGCTCATTCTCTTCCCAGTATTGACCCTCGTTGTTGTAGGTAACGCCAGCCTCGTAGATGATGTTATCCTTACCGAAACGCTGCTGCATAGCCTCCAGAATGGTATTTTTGTCTGAAGCGTATTTATCGGCATCTTTTCCCTGCCAGGTGTAGCTCCAACCACCGTTCAGACATCTCATAGAGTTAGCGTTAGGTCCTGTTATCAGGATGTGCTTGCCTTGCTGCAAAGGCAGTATGTTGTTCTGGTTCTTCAGCAGTACCATTGTCTCTACGGCAGCATCCAGAGCAACTTTTCTATGAGCAGCAGAACCGAATTCAGGATAGTCCTTAGGGTTGGTGTTGGGACGTTCAAAGAGTCCCATGCGCATTTTCATTCTGAGGATACGACGTACGGCATCGTCTATGCGCTCCATGCTTACACGTCCTTCGTGAGCCAATTCCACCAGCAAGTCACAGAAGGAAAGGTCGTAGGGTTCCATAGTCATATCAATACCTGCGTTGATGGCCATGCAGATGGCATCTTTCTTGTTGGCAGCCACCATCTCTCGTTTCCATAGGTTGTCTATATCTGCCCAGTCAGTAACAAGCATGCCGTCCCAGCCTGTCTCTTCCTTAAGCCACTGTGTAAGGTATTTGGCATTGATGTGCATGGGTGTTCCGTTTACAGAACCCGAGTTGACCATGACTGAGGTTGCGCCAGCCTCTACACACGCCTTGAAGGGTGCAAAATGCTTCTCGCGCAACTCGAATTCAGGAAGATAGCTAGGCGTACGGTCTTTACCCGTGCGGGCAATACCGTACGCCATAAAGTGTTTAACAGAGGTACCTATATGATACCGGTCAAGATTCTTTTCTTTTCCTTGGAATCCTTCAATCATGGTCTTTCCCATAACGGCGTTGACCAGACAGTCTTCGCCGAAGTTCTCCCAGACACGTGGCCAGCGCGGATCGCGTGACAGGTCGACGGTGGGAGAGTATGTCCATGGGCAGTTAGAGGCTCGGGTCTCATATGCTGTGATGGTAGCGGCCTTGCGTGCCAGTTCAGGGTTGAAAGAGGCACCCATATTGATGTTCTGTGGGAACAGTGTTCCTCCTAGCGTGTAGGTGGTACCGTGGTTTTGGTCGAGACCATAAACGCAGGGGATACCGCAGCCGCGTATTGAATATTCATTGATGGTACTGATGGTCTTATACCAGAATTCAGGTGTCTGAGCCACAGGACCCGGTGAGTTCAGGATGGAACCTACCTTATATTTTATTAGGGCGCGTTCCAGTTTGTCTTTGTCTAGAACGAAGTTGTCGCCTTCCCAATGTCCGAGGACGTCTATGGCCAATTCTGTCATCTGACCTACTTTCTCCTCTAAG
>Ga0265298_10001569_pt1 | contig 33861 bp, 16 predicted proteins | sample AusTroGonzalo_MG_3_FD_193486 | JGI IMG/M metagenome (GOLD analysis project Ga0265298, IMG submission 193486) | Bovine rumen microbial communities from tropical cattle in Woodstock, Queensland, Australia - Gonzalo_01 | ecosystem: Host-associated > Mammals > Digestive system > Stomach > Rumen ... | reverse complement strand
TCATGGGTGTCCTGCTCCCGGATCTGGTACCGGTAGACCAGCTGATTTTTCTTGTGGGCCAGTTTGAAGTTCATGAAACAGATTACGTAAACCGGTTTGAGTTTGCCGTACCTGTCACCGGGCTGGAGTTGGCGGGCCATCATGCTGGCGCCGTAATAGGCCATCCTGTTCCGGAACTCGGTACTTTTTGACTTCTGCATCTCCACTATGATCTGCTCTTTCTCCGTGTGGCAGAGAATGTCCATGATAACCTGCTTGTCATCGCCCTTGAAGCGGTCCAGCTCGTTGGGGTCGTAGTGGATTTCGTCGATGCCGACAATCGGCTCGGGCAGGAAATCGTTCAGGAGCATCATCAGGTGGTCCTTGTTGTGGCCGAAGACGTGTTTCACGGCCCAGTCGCAGGTGAGGTCGATGTACTCGGTAGAGGTGATCCGGAGGATGATGTCTTCCTTTTCTTCCTGGGAGAGGGGCCGGATCTGGTTGTACTTGTCCAACGTTGCGAACAGGCGCTGCTGTTGTTCGGGGGTGAGTTTTGAAATATTCATAAGACAGCTTGTTTAAAATGACTGTCTGCAAAAATATATCAATAATCCCGATATCATCGGTTGAAACGTAAAAAGGGACGAACGGTTTCAACCGATTTTTCGTAAGAAACAGATAAAAAACCGCGTTGCAGGGGCATTGCAGCGGGAAATGCTTTTTACGATTTTTGTTGGGTCCGGCCATGTCATTCCCGTTTCCCGGGGGCGAATGAGGGCATTTTTGCACCCGGGAGCATGTGCCGGAAATGGTGCCGGCTTCCACGGGGCGTGTACATATCCGGTATGTACAGGAATCTTGGTTTAATTGGCCGATTCTGTGTTCATACCTCGAAGAAAAAGGGGAGAAAGGCCGATATAGAAGAGATATGAGCATCGGCATATGGCATAGTGGCCGTTTTCGTGTTCATATCCTATATGTGCAAAAAGCCGTGGCGCTTAAATGGTTGATTCTGCGTAAGTTAACCGAACGGACGGTGTTTTTTGGGGTGCCCGTTCCTTGTGCTAACTCGCTGTCAGTGAAGCGGTTACCCGCCATGCTATAGATTCGTTGCTGCGCCCAAAAGTAAGCCTCATTTCTTGCTGGGTAAGCACCTGGCGACGCCGATGAATCGTTCCTGGGGCGAATGAGACCCTTTTCGCACCCGACGACGCCGATGAATCGTTCCTGGGGGCGAATGAGACCCTTTTCGCACCCGACGACGCCGATGAATCGTTCCTGGGGGCGAATGAGGCTATTTTTGCACCCGGGAGCATGCGCCGGAAATGGTGCCGGCTTCCACGGAGCATGTACATACCGGATTTGTACACGCCCCGTGGAAGACAGTAAACCCGAACCCTACTGGGCGAGTTCCCAGGAATCGATGCTGCGGGTGGAGGTGGAGAAACAGATGCCAATCCTAAAGAGCTGGCGGGGGTCATCGGCATACTTCCGGGCATAGCCCTTGTCTTCTATCTGCTGAAGGGCGGCCTGGGGCGTGTCATTGATTTTGATTTCAATGATATAGACAAAACGCGGGGTTTCCAGCAGGATGTCCATCCGGCCTTCCGACGTGGTGTCTTCCGTGCGGACGGTCACGCTGTCGGAGAGCAGCTGGAGGATGATGCTCATGGCGTACTGGAAATCCTTCTCGGCATTACCCTGGATCTGGTAGTTCTGCCGGGCGAAGAAGGCCTCCATCCGTTTCATGAAGTTCCGGGGCTCTCCGGTCATAAGGTCTTTGTTCATCTGACGGATGAGCAGGCTGCCGGAACCCCTGGAGGTGGTGTAATAATCCAGCAGGAAGGACAGGAAGCCATGCTTGACTTCCTGGTTAGGAAATCCCAGCGTATAGATGCCGGAGCTCTTGTCGTAATCCCGGATGGTGAGATAGCCGCTCTGGTAGAGAAGAGGCAGCGGATTGTAGAAAACGCGGTCGATACTGGTAAGCAGCGTGGAGTCCGCCTCCTCCTCCGCCAGACGGGTGACATCGTAATCGGTCTGCTTCATCACCTCCACCAGGAAGGACGGCGTGCCGGTTTCGAACCAAAAGAACCTGAACTCTTTTGACCGGAGCGCACTGAGCAGGCTGAAAGGATTATAGACACCGGCCGATGAAGGATGGAAATGGTATCCGTCATAGGTCTTCTCCAACTTTCCCAAGCACTCCTCCAACGTAAGCTCGTTTGCCTCTGCCATTTCCATGATGCCCTCCCGGAAACTCCCCTTCAATTCTTCTTCCGTCAGACCGCAGATATCGGCATACGCTTTTTCCATGGAAATGTCCGTCAGGTTGTTCAGCCCGCTGAAAATGCTGAGTTTCCCAATCTTGGTGACGCCGGTGAGAAAACCGAAGCGGATGTACCGGTCCTTGGCCTTCAGCACGCTGTAAAAGCCCTGAAGCTGCCTGCGGTAAATATCCAGGAGCCGTTCATCGCCCAGGTTATCCACAATGGGCTTGTCATATTCGTCGATAAGGACAACCACCTGGCGGCCGGTCTTTTCGTATGCAGCGTCGATAAGGCGTTGAAAACGGACATCGGCCGATTCATAAGGCTTCTTAATACCATACCGGCTTTCCAGGACGGAAAGCTGCTGGTCCAACTGCTGAAGCAATGCCTCTTCCGTTGTATAGAACTTGCCGGTTAGGTCGAACCGAAGCACCGGATACTGTGTCCAGTCTTTCTCCAGCTGGGTAATCTTCAGAGAGTCAAAGAGTTCCTTCCTGCCGCAGAAGTAAGCCTCCATCGTACTGACCAGCAGGCTCTTTCCAAAACGGCGGGGACGGCTGAGGAAGTAATACTTGCCGGTTTGGGCCAGTTTATAAATAAGGTCCGTCTTGTCCACATAAACATAATTGTCTCTGCGGATGCTTTCAAAGTCCTGTATGCCGATTGGATAGAGCATGATGCGAGGAGTTTGTCAATCTTTGCAAAGATAAACATTTTTCTCTTTCGATGAAAGTGGGCAAGGTGGTTGACGGCGAACGGCTGCCGGGGAGGGCAGCCGTTCGGAGATATAGAGGGTGTCAGGATTTATTCTGTTGAATAATAATAGACCTGAATGCTTGTAAGGCGTCGAGAGCCGTTGGGGCTTGTAATGGAAATGCTATTCGAATTACCCAACCAAGTCCAAACTGTTCCACTAAAACTATGTGTACCTGCGGGCGTAGGAACATAGTCATAACCATATCCGTTAGCAGTGAAATTAATCTTAACTTGTCTCATATTGTAGCCACTCGCCACGCCTATCGTAAATGCTTGGTTATTGTACGGACGAATATAAGTACTTTGTACGTCATAAATTCGGTTAAAATGAACAGTAACATCGCCGACTGTCTTTTCCTGATTAGTTGACTCCGCGAAGCCATCACCACTCGTCGTATTCACTGTCTCAGTCTTGCATATATATACAGTACATTCGGCATATACAGAACCGTTATCCGGATCGTCCGATGTCGCCCTGACGGTGACTATGCCTGTCTGATTGCTGCTGTTGGAGGTGACTCTAGCTGTCGTTGCGCCTGTGCTGGCTACCGATGCTAACGAAGATCCAGACGTGATGCTCCAGGTAATGTTCTTCTTTGAAGCATTTGTCGGAGCAATGGTAGCGCTCAGATCCAGCGTATTGCCACCGACAACCAGCACTTCCGACGTGGTGTTCAGCGTGACACCGGTGGCAGGCGTGTAGGTCACAGTCACGGTGCAGGTGCCATAGACCTCGTTGCCGGCAATGTCGGTGCCCTTGGCCCTGACTGTCGTGCTGGCAGAGCCGGATGTAGCGTAAGTACCAGTGACCACGCCGTTTGCGTCAACAGAGGCGACAGACGGATCATCACTTGACCATACATAGGAGGAGACACCAGTTGCATCGGAAGGAGTTATACTGCTTACCGAGAGCGTGGATGTTTGCCAACGATTGAGGCTCAGGCTGGACTGGCTCAGCGTAACACCGGTGAGCTTTTTGTATACCTGAACTTCGCAGGTGGCGGTGTGGCCTCCATCGTCCGTGGTGACAGTGATGGTGGCGGTACCGACACCGATGGCCGTGACAACGCCGTTACTGACCGTGGCAATAGAAGCGTCACTCGTTGTCCAGGTTACGGTCTTCTTGGTGGCACCAGTAGGATTAACCGTGGCCGTCAGGGTTTCCGTGGGGTCGGAAGCGTTTAGAGCGATCTTTGTGCTAGTCTTGTTCAGCGAGACACTCTCAACCGCGGTGTAGGTCACGGTGACTTCGCACTCTTCAAAGCAACCGGAGCCGTCGTGGGCCTGGGCTTTGATGGTGGCGGTACCGGCGGCGACAGCCGTCACGGTTCCGTCACTGGCGACCGTGGCAACGGACTCGTCGTCACTGGACCAGACAATGCCGGTATCGGAAGCATTGGACGGTGTCACGGTTGCGACGAGCGTCTCCTGTCCCCATCTAGGGATCGTGGTGCTGATCTTGTTGAGCGTAAGATTGGTCACGGGATTCGGCAGAACCGTTACCGTACAAGTAGCGGTGTATCCGCCGTCCTCGGTGGTGGCCGTAATGACAGCCGTACCGGAAGAAGCGACAGCCGTAACCGTACCGGTGGCGCTGACAGAAGCGATTTCGGGATGGTCGCTGGTCCAGGTGACAACCTTGTCGGAAGCATCGCTGGGAGTAACCGTAGCCCTGAGGACTTCCGTGGAGTGCTGGCGTATTTCGGTCGAGGTCTTGTTCAGTGACACGCCGGAGACCGGAATGGTAACATCCACTTCGCAAGTGGCGGACAAACCGCTGCCGTCTACGGTAGAAGCCGTGATGACAGTAATGCCGGAAGCAATAGCAGTAATCACGCCATAGCTGTCCACCGTGGCGACGGATTCGTCGGAACTGGACCAGGTGACTCCATCAACCACACCGGCCGTGCTCGGATCGGGCGTTAAGGTGGCGATCAGCGTCTCTGTGGAGCCGCGCGGTATCGACAGGCTGGTATGATTCAGGGTGATACTGGTGACCGGATTGTAAACGTGGACAGTACAGCTGGCCGTAAAGTCGCCGTCATCGGCTTTTGCGGTAATAGTGGTGGTTCCATACCCAACCGCCGTCACCTTTCCGTTGCTTGTATCCATCGTAGCTACAGCGGGATCAGGGGTGACTGTCCAGGTATAGCCGACATTGGAAGCCTCCCAAGGCTCAACGTAAGCCTTAAGCAACGCGGTGTTGCCGGGATCGGCCATTGTCAGCCAGAGAACATCATGATTCAAATGGATGCCGGAAGCGGACTGACCTGGGTTGACCTGAAGTTCGCAAACGGCATTGCCATCGTCGAACAGGAACAAATGCTCATCCTCCGGTTCCTTGTCTTCAGTCACCTTGACCCTGGTTACCAGAGGAGCCGTCTGCGCGGTAGTCTTTGTCGTTTCGAAATCGAACATAAACGCCTTGGTATCCGAAGCCACATATTCGTCGTGTTCGATGGTCTTGACAAAGTAGTAACTGAGTTTGGTCTGGGTAGTTGCCGGAGCAATGGGGTCAAATGTAGATACGCCTGTTTTGGCCGTAACATTGTCAATGGGGGTAAGATTGGTATCTTCCGCTTCAATCCTGAGTTTTAACGGGAATGCAGAAATGGTAAGCGTTTTTGGGAGAGTCACCGTAAGATGCGTAGGGCGACCTGCTTCGTTAGCGCCGATAGGGGTAATCTCCAGACCCAGTTTCTGCGGATAGGTTATCGTATAAGTGATATGACGCGAAAGACTCCGCGCTCCGATAGGGTCCGTGGAAAGGGTTTTGCCAACGACCTCAATATCGTTCTGGAGGATTTCCGTAGTGGAGGCGTTCAGCGTTACCGTGGCCAGATACCAGGTAAGTCCGGTATCAGGTCTCTTGCTCCAATAGGGGCTGCTTGATGTAAGCTCTCCCTCCTTGGTTACACCACTTGTGGCCCAATTCAGGTTGGAACCGGTGGCTTCATTGGTTTTGGCCGTGAGGGTGACGCGGTCGTTGGCGCCGGAGCAATAATACGTCTTGGTACCTCCGTTATCGTGGTAGAACGTGTAGAGCAGAGGAACGGTGGTACCGCCGCCTGTAGTGGTATAGTCGACATAACTTACCCATAAAGTAAGTCCGTTGCCGTCATTGATCTGGGTAAGGAATTCCGTCTCCTTGGCATTGGAAATGTTGCCCAGCGGTACGTGGTTAAGAGCGGATGAAGCACTATTGTGGCCATTTGAAGTGGCCTCCACAATTTCGGTCAATTCCAAAGTATATTCGAAATCACGGTAGAAGGGATAATAATCACCATCCTCGTCAGTAATCTCCAATTTGAACCAGGTCAGTCCGTCCCCGTCTTTGTGTGAGGCGTCGGCACCTGCCAACTCTCCTCCTATCAGGACGCCTACGGCGTTGTTGTCAAACGGGAGGCCGCGTTCGTACATAAACAGAGTTACCGTCTGGCCGCTGCTGGCAGGTAGCGCAGTTTCGAGACCTGATGGACAGGGGTGCGGATCGAGGCCGGCGGATGCAAGAAGAGGTGCATAATTGTGGCTGTCAATATCCGTCTTGAGCGGAATCTGGCCGGGGGACCAGCTGCTTGACCATGTATAGGCAGTCTCAAACTTGGGGGCCGTGGAACTGCGGAACGGAGCTACAAGACCCTCCTTGGGGGTATTGAGCAAGGCCACCTTATGCAGAACAAAATCACTCCAAGTATTATTGATTGTTATTTTCACAAAGTTCCGGATGAGCGGAATACTCGTCCGCAGGGGGCTGCTTGACGGGGGAATGAAATAGTATCCCGTTCCATTGACAATCTTGTTGCCGTTGACGTCAATGTAGTCACCCTTGTTCACCGTGACTCCGTTAGAGTCAACATATCTTTTATTGGTACTGTCGTAATCCCTGGTCAGGACCGACGCAGTCTCTATGACACCGTCAGCATTGAGATATTCGTAGCTGGAGCTACCGTCATAAATATAGGGCTCGATACTGTTAAGTTCCAGACGCTGCCAGTACGCGGCGGTGGGATAGGCTACGGAGAGGTTGCGGAAAACCGAATTCTCAGATCCCGACCGCGGGACTTTGTTGGCCGGCAGGTTGGCGACAAGATGGATGATTCGCTTCTCCACCGTCATATTCACCTTGTCCACGGTCCAGTAAGCGAGCATCGTGGCATCGTTGGGACTGGAGGGGTTGTAGTTTTCCACAATCGTGGTAATGGTGCTAAGAGTCGCTTCGCGCACCTGCAGGAGCGTTCCGTCCTCGTCAAAGAAGAACACGTGGAGGGATTCGATATACGGGGAGGCTCCCATATCGGTGAGGCCTTTGGTGGCAGTACCGGTGGGGACGCAGAATCCCATGGTGAGAGTGGCGTCTTCGGGGAAAGAAGTGTTAGCCTTCCTGTCCGGCAGATCCTGTTCCTCATTGCGAGTACAGGAGAAAACCGATAATGCCGCAAGCGCGGAAATGAAAATATGGAGGAATGTCTTTTTCATACGCTTCGGATAAGATTAATTGTTCTGCCAGCCACTCCAGGAGGTTGCATAAGTAGAATGCTCATCTCCCCAATACCAGAGCGGATAGACGCAACGGATAGAAGCCACAGGCTGATTATTAGCAGGGTCTGTCGTATCAATAACACTCACCACAGACGGATCTGACGCATCAATGGCATATCCACGGATGCCGCTGGAGCCCCAGAATACGCCGTTGAAAAGGCGTGGAATCTTGTTCCGGGCCGAAAGGTAGATGATGAACTTGATCTCGGCATCCGTGGGGAGTCTCCAGCGGCCTGCAGGATAACCGTTTTCCTGATAGCTGGCGCAACGCTCCCGGGCGCTTTCAAAACGCATTCCACCGTCATAGGAACCTCCCTGAGTCGAAGCTACCAAAAACTTGGGCGCGATGGCATTATCGTTATAGGTGGTAATATCCAGCGGGAAATAACCCGTAAGTGCAGTACCAACAGACCCAGTCCCCCCCTGTTTCAGATTGCCGTATGTAAAATTGTCAAAATCTATAGAGGTTGCGCTTCTGGTGTTGGAAATAAAGAATTCTAGCTGGGATACATCGGTAACGGAAATCGTGTACATGTTTTTGTTACTCTGGGCACCGGTATGGCCGGTTTTATGTGCAACCGTCCCCAGGAAATTCTTATCGTGATAATAAACCGTAATCCCACTGACGGTATATGGACGGGTGGTATACCGCTTGTAGGAAATTGTCAAATCGCTGGCTTCCCCATAGAATCTTGACTTAGGAGAATTCTGGACATTACTCATAACCTTAGAATCGGATTTTTGAGCAACATCACCTGTTGTATAAGAGGCGGGGCTATTCGAATAGGTTAACTCCACCCTGTAAATCCAGTATGGAGCGACTGAAGTTATGTGGATATTCGCTTTATCGTTTTCTCCAGCCGCATTGGCGTTCATGACTTTGGCGGCAGCGGTGCTGTTTGTATCAAAGGTGATGGAGATCTTTGAATCAGAAGAAGTATAAGAATTGGTGTTGGCAGCAAGCGTAGGGGCAAAGAAAAGAGCATTGCTGCCATCGTCATAGATAGGTATTACATTACCGCTGAAATAATTAGCATACAAACTCCCTGAACTAGTACTGAAGTTATTCGTATTACCATTAACAAACACAACCGCGTTCGAAGTCTGGGCTTCGATATAAAGCGGTGGGTATTGAATGATGGTAATGTCTTTGGACTCTATACCTCCTTCATTCGTCACGGTAACGACATAGGTAATGCGTGCACATTCCAGATTGGGATCGGTATAATCCGTGATTAAATGATGATGCAGCGTGAAAGAGTTATTCTCGTCAAAAGAGATATAGTCGGGGGAAGCGAGCTGTTTCGTAGAAGAATTCCAGGTGGAGAGATTCGATGAAACCGTACTTCCGCTGCTGTAATTATTATAGGTTGCCGATTTAACCTTATAACTGGTAAGGTTGTGGCTGGAAATCACCGGAATGGTAATATCGTCCTGGGCATATACTTCATAAAGGTCACGCTCCACGCTCAGGTATTTGGCCTGCCTCAGTACATCGGAAGTAGAGTTTCCCGTTCCCCAGTCGGTAACGTAGCTAGTGCCTGACAGGATAACCGGCAGGTCGTCGCTGGTGCTTCCAAGAATGGAAAGGTCGGCCGTAACCTCCAGCCAGTCGTTGGCCTCCAGCGTTCCGTATGTATCATCCAAATTGATGAGGGGAATCTTGTAATAGAATTCCTTATATACTTCGGTGCCACCGCTGCCCTGCGGGTCGCCGTTGTCATCCAGCATATAGGCCGCCGGCTTGTTGCGCTGGTGGCGGACAAACTTGGGACCGTCTGCCGTAGCTTCCGTTACAGGAGCAACAGTACCGTTCTGGCTCTCGTCGTAAGCCGTCCATTTGATGATGACTTTAAGGAAGGGAGCCTGCGGCGAGTCGGAATCCCAGGTCATGGGGTACGTATAGAAGGGGGAGCCGGTAATATCCCATTTTTCGCCATCCCAACTGGGGGCCGTAGAGGGAACCGTAGGCTTGAAATAAGTACGATAATATGTAAAGAAATTGTTGTTGTACGATACGGGAGTGGGGGCTACACTGATATTGCTGTTGGCAAAAGACAGATAGACTTCCATATGATCCACATCGGGATACCAGGTCCGGACATAGCGCTTGCTGCCGTCGGCCAGCGTTTCGCGCTCATCGATGGCGGGGACGACATTCAGGACTGCGGAAACCTTGGCGGCCAGCCTGGTCAGGGGTATAGAAACGGGCTTGGGTGTCTTTTTGTCGGAAGATGTGAAAGATATGCCATCTACCCCGCCGCGCATGACAAAACTGCCCTGAGGCTCGAAATCCGGATTGTTGAAAGTGCCGGTAACGGGCACCGCACGCAGTCCGGCCAGGGTCTTGGGCATTGAAGCATGGTCGCTGTATCCCGGCAAATTAGCGATGGCACATACGTAGAAGCTGCTGCTCTGGTCGATAATGTCATCGAGGCAGATGGTACCGAGCGACGCAGTGCCGGTGACGGGGCTGGGGGGCGTGAGACGGCCGGAAAGGAGCGCCTCATCACCATCGGAAGCAGACTTGAAAACGAACCAGTCTATATAAACCAGCTTGTTTTCGTTATAGACATCCTCACCGGACCAGTCAGTCCGGGCCTTTGTTTCCAGCCCCTGGCAGAAGGCGGAGAGGTCAATGGAATAATCCCCCGCTCCCATGCTCGTGCTTGGCGATTCTTCCTTGCGGGTGCAGGAGACTGCAGCCGAGAGGGCCAGGGCAAACAGAAAGGTATTAAAAAATGTGATTTTCATAGCTGGCTTCGTTTATTCGTATTGACCTTGATATTGCTGGAGCCGGAACACCCAGTAGCTGAACCGCCCGTCGCTGTGGACATCCTGGAATTCCGTGTCTGCGTTGATTGAATTCGCAAAAGTGGGGGAGGTGCTGAACAGGCAGGTGAACCACACGCTGTAAGTGTTGACATCGGAGGGATCCCAGTCCACAGGATAAATCTTGATGGTTTCCTGCGAAGTCAGAATCTGCCCGTACAGGTCCGCTGACTTGCCGCCGCCGGGGACGGAACGCTCGAAGCGGAAGTGACGGGGACTCTGGGTGTCACCCGCCTTGTACTGGGGGATGAGCTGCCAGTAGCCGCCTACGGGTGCCGAAGGAGTGAAAGTTATGGTAAAATACCGGTCCGACAAAGGAAGATCCCTGTTCAGGGTACGGATCTGGTAATTCTTGGCGTAATTATTACTTCCCTCACCATATCCTGTTGTGCCCTGCTCCACCCAATTGGTATCGAAATAGTGGTTGGAGCTGTTGCCATGGGCTGTTTTCCAGCTGTCCGTGGTTTCGATGGAATGCAGGATATTCACCTTTCCGGAAATGGAAACGCTCTGTTCGATGGACCTTTCTTCTCCGCTCCAGTCAAGGACGTTGCCGCTGATACTCAGGCTCCAGAAATCCTCGCTGTCAACGGCAAGGGCGTTGATGACGTGCTTTTTGCAGGAAGCAAAAGGTATGTAGGAGCCGCTCTGCTTGAGCTGGAGCTTCCTGGTGCGGGCCTCGCCGCCTTTCTCGTATTGCACTTCCAGGAACAGGTTGCTGATATCAGAGTTGGAAGGCATCAGGAACAGGGTAATAACAGCTTCCTGGGTGTCCGAAACGGTGGTGTTCAAAGTGGTGTAGGCCTCCTTGAACACGACGTCTGTCTCGGAGGAAGGGTTGTGGGTGTAAGTCATTGAGGAACCGGTCCAGTCGGTGAGGTATTTTCCCGTAAGATAACTGGAGGATTCGGTCTTGATGGCGAAGCGCTTAAGGGTAATATCGGCGGCTTCGGAGTTTTTTACATGGATTTCAAAGGCGGTGAAAGCCGGGTAGAATTCCATCAATACATTCTCGTCGCTGGAGTTGAACGTGGTCTTGGAGACCATGAACCCGCAGTCGGACAGGGTGAGGCCGGTCTGGTTCTGGGGGATGGTCATGGTGTACTGGCCAACCGTGCTGGTTGCGGGAGTATCGTAGGGATAGACTCCGTAGAATGTGAGGTTGCCGGAGTCGCTTTTCCAGTTGAGCCCATCCGAGGAGGAAAGCTTGGCTTTTGTGGCATCGGAGCCATCTACAGCAACCACATAAGTAGCGCTGCTGGCGTCCCCTTCCGTGGCGGCGATACTGGCATTGCTGCTGTAGATTGCAATCTTATCGGCGGAGGACCAGTTAATGGCCTGCGTCCCGCCGCTGGCTACCGGGTCGCCGTAAACGGTTTTGGTCGGCGCACTCTCATGGAGCGATGCGTTGAAGTTAACCGGTTGCCCCGACCTGAATGACTTCTGGCATCCCGCCAGAAGCACAAGGGCTGCTACCGCCCAAAGGATTCTAGTCTTCATTCGCGATACTTATTCTTTTATTACGATCGTAATGTCCATTCAAATTACAAAGATACATATTATTTTTGAATAATTTTACTTATTTTACGTTTATTTGTTGAATATCAGCCCAGAAGGCCGATTTGTGCTTTTGTTTCACCGATGCACCTTTCGGTGTTTTGGAGTTTAATCTTCGGCCAAGTACCATAAAAAGCAAAAAACAAATTAAAATTTCGTAAAAAGTTTGTAACTTTGTGTGTTGGTGTGTCAAAAAGTAATAGAAGAAAATATAACGAATGAAGACTAAAATCCTATGGGCTTTGGCAGCCCTTGTGCTTCTGGCGGGATGCCAGAAGTCCGGCGGAGCGGGAAAGGAGATCCGGTTCAGCGCCGTCACCCGGCCGGATGCGTCTCAGACCAAGACCGCCTACAGCGGAGATTTGGTTGGAGGTAAAGAGCGCATAAACTGGAGTACCACGGATATCATCCGTATCTACAGCACTCAGGCGGTTTGCAATAATGACGACAGCTATCATTGGGCCGATTACAAACCCTCCACGGTTACAACTTCCGGAGTTAACAGCAATGCTGGCTCCTTGACTCCACAGGCAGACAGAGGCGGTTTGGCTTGGGGGGATGCCAGCTCATATGATTTTTACGCCATCTATCCGGCACCTGCGGATGATCCTGCGGCCACCGTACGCGGCACTTCCACAACGCCTTTCCAGTGCGCCATTACGGCCGGCCAGGTAGGTACGGCCACCTCGGTATCTGCCATTGAGACGGGAGCCAGCACAACGGTTTATTATCCTCCCATGTCCAATGCCCACATGGTGGCTTATGATTCCGAGACCAAGGGTGCCGACATCGACCTTCTCTTCGAACCTGCCTATACAGCCTTCCATATCGTTGCAGGTGCACCGTCGAGCGAGCCCGACAAGGTGATTAAAAGCGTGGCTCTCACATCCGCTTCCACCGCGCTGGCCGGGGCCTATACCGCTTATTTCGATGGCACAAACTGGACTTACGGCACCACCAGTGCGACGGATATGACCGTCACCTTTACCTTTGATTCGGGGAATTATACCATAGCTGCCGGAGAGTGGGTGGAATTCGTGCTTTTTGCCCTTCCGCAGGTTCTCACGGACCTCACCATCGTTTTCACGATGGGGGATAACTCCACCCGCTCACTGAAACTCAAAAAGAATACGCCTGACGGAACAACCAACGCGGCCGGGTTCATCAACTTTGCTCCCTGCAAGAAGCACTACATCAAAGGCCTCCTCATCCCCGAAAGCATTTGGACGGTAAATAACACCACGCCCGTAATTCTCAGGGAAATGGCGGCTGAAGATTGGAACGACGAAACTTCGGATATAGCCTACGGCGACAGCCCTATTGTGAACGCCTCCGGTCTGGACGAAGTGAATCTCTCCACCCACAGTTATAGATTCTCCATCTATGAACCGCATGGTCAGACATGGAAGATCAAGGTGCTGGATTCTTCCGGCAATGTAAAAACCGGGGTTACCATCGTACGCGATACCACCATCCCCAGCGGTTCGTCCGACTCCGCCAGCGGCAGCGGTGAACTCACCGGTACCATCCGTGGCGGCGACCCTTCGGCTCCGGCCCTGGTGCAATTCCACCTCACCGGTAGCACCGGCGGGGAAAACTGCACACTCTCCTTCAGCGTAGTGGCAGGCGGCACCGAGTATTCCATCAATTCGGAAGTCGTCCGCGGCAGCTGGGGTACAGGTTACTCCTACATTAATTTCTAATCGGATCAGGCCATGAAAAAAATATTTAATCTGTTATTTATTCTGATTGCCGCGTGGAGCCTGACCGGCTGCACCCGGGAGAATGTCGAACAGGCTGCCGGCACCGGAGATGTCATCATCCGTCTGCAGGTAGACGCCATGCAGACAAAATCGGCCGGTACCACGGACGAGAATTACGTGGAAAGCCTTCAGGTGCTGGTTTTCAAGGATGTTCTTGATGCTCCGGCCAAGTATTTGAACCTCACCTCTGAGATCACCCCCGGCGAGACCACCTACGAGAAAGTGTACGCCACTTTGACAGATTTCAGCGGGTTCACACCGGATGAACTGACCAGCGCCACTGTCTTTGCGGTTGCCAACTATAGCGGAGACCTCAGTTCTGTCAGTACCCTGGCAGCTGCCAAGGCCCTGGCCGTAGATGCCGACGGATTCCTTACCACTTCTCCGGACGGAGAGGTCGTGAAGCCGGAGCCCCGCTTCATTATGATTGCGGAAGGCGGTTTCGCCAGGGGAACCGGCTCCGATAGCGACAAGGCTGTAGCCAGCCTTACTCTCACACGCCTGGCCGCCAAGGTCAGCCTGGTCATCAAATATGACGAGACCGGCACCGGAGGCCTCATCACCACGGAAGATACCTCAGCCGGGACCACCACGGTCTGGACGCCCATGTCAGAGGGCAATGTGCGCGTGTACCTTTCCAATGCGGTGAACAATGCCAAACTGGGAGGCGCCCCTGCCGATACTCCGGTCCGCTTCTTCTACGCCGACGACCACCCGACAGGTGAAGGCACCCTCACCTCCACAGCCTTCTACACCTATCCCGCCACCTGGGACGAGGGCAGCGACGACGCTCCCTTCCTCAAGATTATCCAGCCCTGGAGTTACAAAACGGTTAAAGAGGAGGGTGGTAAGCCTGTCATCGTCGACCAGAACGTCGTGGAACTTTATTATAAGGTAATGCTGCCCGGCGTAAGCGCCTTTTCATGCAACACTTGGTACCAGCCCACGGTAACCCTCAATATCCTGGGCGGCGAGTCAAGCCGTGATATGACGGATCTTTCCACTACCGGTTTCGACATCCTGCCCTGGGGCTCCGTGGGTGGCGCTGCCGGTGGCCTGAGCCCGATTTCGATTGACCCGGCCAAATACCTGGCTGTTGAGCGGGATCATACCACCGTAAACAGTGGTAATGGCGTAACCATCAAATATGCGGCTTCCGGTCCCACCACCTTGACGGTAATAAGGGTTCACAAGGAAGTATATGTCAATGACGGTATGGAAGACAGGGAAATCTTTCCCACCAAGCATTCTGCAGTATTAGACACCTATTCCGGCACAGGTAGCATTGCATCCGGCAGTTCTGATGCCTGGTTTACAAATACTTATGGCACCAATCCGGAAAAGCCGAATGAAGGTACAATCATCTTGACCCATCAAATAGCTTCAGAAATGTATGAATCTAACGGTGTAACGCGTAAATCCAACTTTGCTGCACGTCCGTACGAATACCGTCTGAAACTTCATTTAGCTTCTGAGGGATCAGATCCCTCGTTGGACAGGGAGTTTACCATCACCCAGAATCCGGCGTGGTTGGCAGAAGGTCAGTTATCTCAAGGATGGGTGTGCATTAATGGAATAGATACGAAGAATTCTTCTTACGGGTCATCTACCTCTAATACTTCTGGTATTACTACATATGTTCAAGGAAGTACAGATAATGTATATAGTGATGGCAACGGCTATCAGCCCAGAACATCGAATGCATATGGGAATTATTATTATGTAAGACTTGCCGGCAAGCAAACCGACGCTTCCTATAGCGCTTATATAAATACAAAGTCTAAATGTCCATCTGCTAGTACCAGTGATGCGTGGAAGGTGGATAATCTCGGTACTATTCATACATACAACTATCTGGCTCCTTCGGGTGGGAATAGTTCCCAATGGCGGATTATCATTCATCCATGTTCTAGAGACGACATGTATATCATGGATCCCCGAATTGATATCTCGTCAGATACCGGGCACGAGATGTATAAGATTATCAATACTCATGTAACGTCCGCTAATGGTACCTCAGTGGTGGACGGCTCTCCTTTATTGAAAAACGGATCAAGTACTGCTGATTACGCAGAGATAAAAAAGTATCAGCCAACTGGAACGAACTATAGCAATGTCGTCGCACCGGCCGTTATGTTTGCGTCTTCTTATGGAAAATCAACTTCAATCAATTTTTTTGCCTCTGCATTAAGATGTGCTTCATATCAGGAAGACGGTTACCCCGCAGGGCGATGGCGCATGCCCACGGTACAAGAAATGATGGTTGCCATTGAATTGGCATCCTTCGGTGCAATTCCTTCTTTGTTCAATACGTCCGGCAAGTATTGGGCAGCTTCCGGAGAATACATTTACTATGATAGCGGGCAGTGGAAAGTAAAGGATAATCCAACTGATGCCGAATTGACCGCTCAAGTTAACACTAGTAATTTAACTGGCGTTCGCTGTGTTTATGACACTTGGTATTGGGGAGAGGATGAAGAGGATGCGCTAAAGACGAGTGATTATCAATCCAATTACAACAATCCGCAGTATAACTGGTCCGGCTATGGATACACCCGTAAACCCACTATTTAACGGATAGGAGAAAAAGAATATGAAAATGAACAGAATACTTGTACTGCTGTCCGTTACAGCGCTGGCCCTGACCGATTGTGTCAAAGAAGAGATCTCTGCCACCGACCCTGTTTCCGGCGAAGAATCCACCGGACGCGTCACCTTCGAGGTGGGCTTTGCCATCCCGGGAGGAGCCCCCTCCACCAAGGCTATGGTGAACGATCCCGCTGATATCGAGATCAAGAACATCTACATTGCCGTTTTTACCTACAAGAACTACCTCAAGGAGTTCGTGAAGGCCATTCCCCTCACCTCCGGCGGCCAGATGAGCATTGATTCCGAAGGTAATTACAAATACGAAAAGGTCGGAGGTCTTTACAAAGTGCGCTTCACCCTGGAAGAAACCACCAGTGAGCGCCATGTCCACGTGCTGGCCAATGTGCCAGAGTCACTTACCCCTCCGGATTTCGACTATCTGGACAAAGTGCTGGGAGAGAACCTCTATTGCGCGGATATGCAGGACGGATACTGGCGCTATGTCCACTTTGCCGAGGGTACCGGTATCAGCAGCAGTTCCTATACAGCCTTCAACGGCCTGAAACTGGTTCGTAACTATGCCCAGGTGAGTCTTGTGGCTGAAAGCGGATGCGGCTACGACGTAGTTGGCTTTGAACTCTACAATGTCCCAACCCGCGGCAGTTTCCTGCCCTATAAAGGTAAAACTATATCGGGCGGCAGCACTACTTACAGCTTCTGCGACAGCTGGCAGAGTGGCTCTGCGGCTACTTCCTACAGCGATTTGCTGGCTCTTTATGCCGGCTATCTCATCCCCGGTTCTACACCCTTGTACAAGCCCTCCTACGGAGCCTCGGACTTCCCGAGCTCTACGGCTTCCAAGTTCATGTATGAGCATCCTGCCAGCCCGGAGAATCCTACTTACATAATGGCCAAATTGCATAAGACCAGCGATACCGCCAACCCTGGTTCTTACAAGTTCTTCCGTCTGGATATCGTAGATGAAGACGGCAACAAGTCGGCCCTTATCCGAAACTACCACTATACCGTTACCATCCATTCCATTTCTACAGAGGGTTCCGGCAGCCCGGCAGATGCCGAAAAGACCCCTTCCGACTACAACTTCACCCTGTCCAAAGAGACCGAAGGCGTAGACAACATCTATAGCAACGGTGCGTTCATGGAGACGGACTATGTGGAAAAGGTCTTCGCCAAGGCTGCTTCCAACGTGCCATTCAGTTACCGTTATAATCCGGACATCAGTGGTTCAAGTTATCAGGCTGGCACTGTTTCTGATATAACCGGCAGCGGGGAGGTGACGGCAGACTGGGGCCCCGGAACTACCCAAGGGACTTCCGGTACCGGTCCTTCCGATGGATGGTATAGCATTACTTACGACGTTGATGATCCTTCCACCATCGGCGGCGCCGAACTGGAGTCCTCCTTTACCGTATCCGCCGGTACCGGATCCAAGAACATCGTCCGCAAGGTGAAGATTATCTCCATGAAACCCAAGACGCTGGATGTTTCTGCCTGGGTATATGATTCTTCAAACAAAACTCTGGACCTGACGTTTACCATTCCCGGCGGACTGCGGCAGTCTATGTTCCCCCTGCATTTTAAGTTCCAGATTGAGAAGGACCCGGCTACGGGCATTCAGTTACTTAGTCCTCAGACAGCTGGTCTTACGGTTGAATATGATGACGATGCCACTGTTATTTTCGTGGACGATGTCTATTATTCCGATTATGATCCTGTCAGCGGCGCTACCGTCACTCTCCAGTTTGAATCTCCCGTCGCTTTGTCGAAGGCTCCTGTGCTACACATAACTGATGTAAACGATTATTTTGTTCCTCAGGACCTGGGAGCATCCTACGCCGCCGGTCTGTATGCGGATCCTATTGCCAAGGGCGGACTCCATACTACGGTGCTGGAATTCAATTACACGGCGGACACTAATGTGCCTATCACCCTGGGACTGACAGGGTTGGAGATAGATCCCGATTCTACCCCTACAGGCGGTACTCTTTCCGGGAATGTATTTACTCCTTCCGGAAAAGGCGCCAAGCGCATCGGCCTTCGTTCCACCTCCACAAATATTAACAATGACGGTGAAGTGACGATGACCGCTTCCGTCGGCGCACTTCCTAATCCGGACCCGTTGACCGTAAAACGCTACAGTCAGTATGTTACGGGGGCTCTCGTACAGAACGGGGACCTGCCGCTGGGAGAAGGCTCCACCACTACGCTCTCTTTCAATTACACGGCCCGCGACCTGCTCCCCATCACCATCAGTGCACCGAATCTGGAAATCTGGTCGGCCGACGGCACTGTGCAGTTGGGAGATGGCAGTTGCGTATATACACCCACAAGTACAGGTATGCAAACGCTGACACTCAAGGCAAAGACCCACTTTGCTTCCGCCGGCAGCGTGTCGTTCTCGGTTGCCAATATGACCAATCCGGCTCCACTGGCCGTTACCCGGGCAACGTCATTCATCATCCCGGTGGGTGCGCTGCATGTAGTAAGGGAACCCGTTCTAGGTTCTACGCCTGATTTCCAGGCCCCGGTTTACTGGAGGACCAACAAGAGAAGGAATACATCGAATACCCTGGGTCTTTCCTATTACTTCAACAGTGATGAGAATACGGGAAACATTACCATCGACATCAGCGGGCTCAGTAATCCCGATGATAATACAAAACTGTATTTCATGTATGTCTATACGGCTTATATCGGGATTATTCCTAAGGATCGCTACATGTATTCACAGCAGGTCACGCTGGAGCAGTTGATAGAAGCTACGTCTTCTGTTCCTTATACGCTGACTTTCTCTTTGTATTAATCTCTGATTCGCAGTGGCCGGGCACAACTACTTGTCCCGGCTAAAGCGCCACAACGCAGAAGGGCCGGCCGCAGACAATCTGAGGTCGGCCCCTTTTTTCTTCAGCTCCACATCAGCCAGAAGGGTCGGTCGCAGTCTTGGTACTGTCGCCGGTCCCTTTTCCGTATACTCTGCCCTCCCGGCAGCCGTTTTCCTATCGGCACATAGCCAGGACGGAATTTCCGCCTTTCCGGTCCTGACGACGGGCGCCGAGTGTAATTTTGCCGGCTTCCACCATGTGTACAAATCCGGTATGTACAGGAAACCTGGCCTAATTGGCAGATTCTGTGTTCATACCTCGAGGAAACAGGGCAGAAACGCCGATCTGGAAGAGATATGAGCATCGGCATATGGCATGGTGGCTGCTTTCGGGTTCATATCTGATATGGACAAGAATCCTGGCCCAAAAGTCGTGGCACTTAAATGGCTGATTCTGTGTGTATTGGCTTAATGGACGGTGTTTTTTTGAGGCCCGTCCTTTGCGCTAACTCGCTATCGATGAGGCGGTTAGCCGCCATGCCATGGATTCATCGTTGCCCCGGCCACCGCTCGCTATACTTTTGCATTCATTCCTTAGCGTTATTTCAGCAAAAATTGTATTTTTGCAAAAACGACTAAATATCTATAGAGATGGCCACATATACAGTTACAATCAATGAACGGACTAAAGCTGGAAGAAGTCTTGTTGGCTATCTGCGTAGCTTGGGCGTCATAGATGAACCCAATGCCGCCACCCTCACTGCCATCCAAGAGATAAAGAATGGTGGCGGTACCCGTTGCGATTCTTTTGAAGATTACCTCAAGGCTGTACAGGCGCTATGAGAGCTATCGTCCTGTCGGGGCAATAAAAAAAAGACTTAAAACTTGCCCGAAAACGAAACCTGCCAGAAGCACTGGTATCGGCCTTGGAGCACCGTCCAGAGGCAATTTGGACAACATTTGGACAACAGCGTCAGCGCCACTCAAGCATCTTCACCAGGTCCTGCTTCATCCCCAGGTCAATCTCCCGGTAGCGGTTGAAGGCTCGGGAGCTTTCGGCATGACCGGTAAGGGAAGCCACCAGGTTGGGGTCCTTCACTTGCCGATAGATGTTCCCCGCGAAAGTGCGGCGGGCCAGGTGGCTGGAAGCCAGTTCGTTCAGCGGACGACGCACCTCCCGGCCGGTGAACGGGTCCAGCGCCGTGACCATCCGGGTGAGGCCAGCGGCGGTGAAAGCGGCGCGGATGCAACTGTTATAGCTCTGCGCGTCAATGAATGGAAGCAGCCGCTCTCCGGGCCGATTTTTGTACTTTTCAACTATCTCCGTGGCGATGGCGTTGAGCGGAACAGCCACTGTTCGCCCGCTGGAATGCCGCGTTTTGGAAGCAATATACTCCAGCATTTCGTTCTGCACCGCATCCTTGGTGAAGCCCGTCATGTCGCCTACCCGACAACCGACATTACATTGAAAAACAAATATATCCCGTTGTTCTTCCAGTCTTCGCGTGGGCATCGGCGCCCGGTAAAGCCGCTCCACCTCGTCCAGCGTCATGATGATGGGAGTGCCGTATCTCTCCCGGGGCATCTCAAAGTCCGTGAAAGGCCGTTTTTGTACAAATCCAGTCCTATTGCACCAGGAGAAAAAAGCCTTGAGAAGTTTGAACAAACTGTTGAGATAATTGTCGCTCCGAGGGGAAATCTTCCGCCTTTCGGGACAGGCCGATAAAATCTGCGGAAAGCGTTTCACCCACAAGTGCTCGTCCTTGACATAGTCCCGAAGGCTGTTCAGTCTGTCAAGATTAACATCCTCCAAATTAAATACATAGCACGGATTATCAGGGGCCGATGCCCGCACGAACGCCTCAAAACGGTGGATCATCCGCTGCAGTACATGATAATGCCGCCGCCGGGAAAGCGACATCTCCCGGCCATCGGCATAGAGGGCGAAAAGTTCGTCAAAGCCCTTTTTCCGGCTTTCTGGAACCGTGCGGCCGTAGTACGCCTCCAGCGTCCTTCCCAGCCAGGAAGGGCCGATGTCTCCTTGTTTCTTACTAATAAGGTAAGCATTTGAAATAAAAGACTTTAATGCCGATAGCTCTTTGGCGATCGCACCCCGTTCTGCCTCTGGTATCGGCCTTCTCTTTTTCAATTCCGCCGCCCTGGCATCCCACCAGGCCGGCTCTATCAGAACCCTTGTCACCTGCCTTCTTCGGAAATTCCGTCCGTCCGACACGCTCACATGCAGCGGCACCCGCCCGCCATCGGCCCTCTTCTTCGTAGTTCGTAGTTCAAATCGTATGGTCATAAAAAAACAAAAATAAGCAATCTTGGACAGGAATTGGACAACAGCTCCCAGGAATGTGCATTTCCTGGCGGCGGACGCCAGCACATGGTGAAGACGACTTTTCTGCCTTTCCGGTCCTGACGGCGGGCGCCAGCACATGACGAAACGTTTGCTTTCTACCAGGGGGCGTGTTCATATCCGGTATGTGCAGGAATCTTGGCCTAATTGGCAGATTCTGTGTTCATACCTCGAGGAAAAAGGACAGAAGCTCCGATCTGGAGGAGATATGAGCATCGGCGTTAGGCATAGTGGCTGTTTTCGGGTTCGTATCTGATATGAACAAGAATCCTGGCCGAAAAGCCGTGGCACTTAAATGCCTGATTTTGTGTGTGTTGGCTTAATGGACGGTGTTATTTTGAGGCCCGTTCTATGCGCTAACTCACTATCGATGAGGCGGTTATCCGCCATGCCATAGATTCTTCGTTGCCACCGGCTACCATCCGCTATACTTTTGCATTCATTCCTTAGCATTATTTCAGCAAAAGTTGTATTTTTGCAGAGAGGAACAAAAGGACTGTTATGTGCACTGTGACAATCCAAATAGATGAAGCCGTTCTCTGGGACTTGAATCCAGAACCCCTTGAAAACCGCATCCTTGGGCAGACGCCTTGCGGGCATGTGATTAATTATCGGCCCGTTACAGCTTGCGCTAATGCCTGGCACATATCCCATATGTGTCCGGAACTTTTACCGGAAGCAAGTGGATTATTAGAAGAAAAACTGTAGAAATAACAAACTGTCTAATGGCAGAAGAAAAAGAAATCCTTTATCACGGCAGTAACACCATCGTGGACAAGCCCGTTATCCAAATATCCGGATACTATAAAGACTTCGGATACGGCTTTTACTGCACCCGGATGGAGAAACAGGCGGTCCGCTGGGCCCTTACCAAACGGGGAGAGCATATTGTGAATAGCTACGTTTATAAGGCCGATCCTTCTCTCCGCGTACAGACCTTCGAGAAGATGACCGACCCATGGTTGGATTTTGTCGTGGACTGCCGGAGGGGTATTCCTCACGATTACGACATTGTTGAGGGCCCCATGGCCGATGACCAGATATGGGACTACGTTGAGGACTATATGGACGGAACCATTTCCAGGGAAGCCTTCTGGGAGCTGGCCAAGTTCAAATACCCCACGCACCAGATTGTCTTCTGCACTGGAAAAGCATTGAATACCCTCACATTCAAAGAGTTCAAGCGCCATGACGAATAAGTTTTTCCCAAAGGAGCACGTAACAGAGGATGATCTGTACTTCGTGTGCTACATGATTGAGCGGGTGGCCAGGAAGCTTGGTCAGCCCAACCGCTATGTGGTGAATGCTCTGGGCTACGATGAACTTTACCGTCAGTTGAGCCTTGCTTCCGTCCTTCATAGTGACAATCCCGCCAAGGTGGAGAATGACTGGATTGAAGAGAATCACCTCAAAACTGGAAGCTACCACGTAACAGCCGTCCGCTCAGACCTGAATGTGCAAGTGCCTACGCCAACCCAAATGGGCAAAGTGTACAAAAGGCTAATACTGAGCACTCTCCGGGAAGGAGAAGACTGGATTAATGCCCTTATCCGCGTTTATTCCAACCCTATCTGCGAAACGCTGGACAACTACAACTGCAGCGCCTACTACGAACCCTCACCAATCATCACTCGCGCCTACCTCAACGGCGGGTTCTAAAGCTTGCCACGCACAGAACATGCGCGAAGCGTGATCAAGGCCCTGGGCATATGCACGAGTAGGCGGGCTTTTGTTAGTAGTTTAATGCCCGGCACATGCTTCCGTCATCCATCGACATCAGTTCTTTCAATAAAGAAGACTCCACGCCTGTGTATTTCTTGTATACTTATGAGTATAAAATGTTGGGAATCGTTTCCCTTCCGATTCCGATAACAGTCTATAAGTTTGCGTCGGCCTCCCTGCTGGATCTCCTCAACGCCAGCAACGGCGGTTCTGCCGCAGCGCTCACGTTCAGTTAACGCATCGGCCACCCTCACATTCCGAACGGCTGCCTTCCCGGCAGCCTTTTTCCTATCGGCACATCGTCAGGACGGAATCTGGGCCTTTCCGGTCCTGGCGGCGTGCACCAGCACGTGGTGAAGACGACTTTTCTGCCTTTCCGGTCCTGACGACGGGCGCCGAGAATAATGGCGAAGCGTTTGCTGTCTTCCATTGGCCGAAAAGCTGTGGCGCTTAAATGGTTGATTCTGCGTAAGTTAGCCGAACGGACGGTACTTTTTTTGGTGCCCGTCCCTTGTGCTAACTCGTTGCCAGTGAAGCGGTTATCTGCCATGCCATAGATTCTTCGCTGTGCTCAGAATGACAGGAGTACATAGGCCGAGCTATTATTGGCAGGACTGTTTCAGATTCTCCAGTTCTTCCATAGGAATACCCGTGGCCTTGGAAATGATGTCCAGGTCCACGCCAAGAGCGATAAAGCTCTTGGCCGTATGAATTTTGCCTTTCTCCATTCCTTCTTTCATTCCCTCTTTCATTCCTTCTTGCCTCCCTTTCTCAAACCCTTCCTGCAGGCCTTCTTCCTTGTATGCGGCGGCGATGCTCTGTATGTCTTCGTCTGTAATCATGGCGCTGATGTATTGTTCTAACTCCTTTTCGTCCAACCGGTTCTGGCGACAGGCTTCGAAAATGGGGTCGAAGCGTTTGTTCACGTGGGCTGGGCGGTTCACAAAAGTAGCCATATTTTGCAAGATTTCAAACCATTCCTCGATGGGTGTCAGTTTTTTCCTGCTCTTTCGCACGAAGCGGGGCAGTTCACAAAAGTAGAGGGACAACTGATTACCATACAGTTCGTTGGTGTCCTGTTCCCGAAGCTGATACCGATATACCAACTGGTCTTTTTTATGGGCCAGCTTAAAGTTCATGAAACAGATTACGTAAACCGGCTTGAGTTTGCCGTACCTGTCACCAGGTTGGAGTTGGCTGGCCATCATGCTGGCGCCGTAATAGGCCATCCGGTTACGGAACTCGGTGCTTTTGGACTTTTGCATCTCCACGATAATCTGCTCCGTCTCCGTGTGACAAAGGATGTCCATGATCACCTGCTTGTCATCGCCCTTGAAACGGTCCACCTCGTTGGGGTCGTAGTGAATCTCGTCAATGCCGATGATGGTCACCGGAAGGAAATCGTTCAGGAGCATCATCAGATGGTCCTTGTTGTGGCCGAAGACGTGTTTCACGGCCCAGTCACAGGTGAGGTCGATGTACTCCGTAGAAGTAATCCGGAGGATGATGTCTTCCTTTTCTTCCTGGGAGAGAGGACGAAGCTGGTTGTACTTGTCCAGTGTGTCAAACAGGCGCTGCTGCTGTTCGGGGGTGAGTTTTGAGATATTCATAAGACAGTGTGTTTAAAAATGACTGTCCGCAAAAATATATCAATAATCCTAATATCATCGGTTGAAACGTAAAAAGGGACGAACGGGTTTTGTACGGTTTCAACCGAATTTTCGTAAGAAACAGATAAAAATCGGCGTTTCAGCAGGGCCGGCAGCGGGAAATGTTTTTTATGTTTTTTGTAGGCCCCGGCCATACCGTCTCCCGCGGGGGCGAATCCAGCCCTTTTTGCACCTGGCAGCGCCGATGAGCCGTCTCCCAGGTGCAAATGAGGCCATTATCGCACCTGGCGGTTACGGCAGATTTGTCATATCGGCCTTTTTCGGCCTAAAATGCTTAATAACAGCAATATTCTACAACTTTTTGCTAAAAAAGCGTTATCTTTGTATAATTTTTTGACCACAATTATAATTTGCGAATGAATAAACTTTTATTCAAAGCACCCACTTGTATCATCGCACTTGCCGGAATGATTTGTCTCACAGCAAGTTGCGAGAAAATTGGTTTTTCCCGCCAGATCCGTTTCAATGTCGTAACCGCCGTGCCGGGGGCATCGGCCGATACCAAAACCGCGTATAGCGGAGATGTGACTGGAAGCGGCGTAGAACGGATTAACTGGACTTCCGGCGACGTAATCCGCATCGCCAGCGACGTGGCCCGGACGGCGGACGCCAGAGACTTCGCCGACTATGCCGTGACCGCCGGTTCCATAGAGGCCGATGGCATCTATTCCAATGTGAAGGTGGGCGCTACCGGCGCGGATGGAACCGGCCTGGAGTGGGGGAGTGGAGACCACCATTTCTGGGGCATCTATCCCTCGCACCCCATTTCCATCAGCGGGAGCACCGCTACCGTTTCCGGGCTTTCCATCGCCGCCGCGCAGGATGTGAGCGACAGCCGCAAGACTGCCACCGGCAACAATACCCTTTTCGCTCCGGACATGACCAGCGCCTGGATGCTGGCCGATAAAGCCGATGTCCCCGCGAACACCTCAAACTTCGATTTGCTGTTCTACCCCGCCTTCACGGCCTTCGAATTCACCCTCGCCAGCCAGTTCCCCGCTACCCTGAAAGTGAAGTCATTTGAGCTTTCATCAGAGGCCGGTGCTTCCGGCGACGACCTTGCCGGCACCTTTAGCGCGAGCATCGCCCCTGCCGATGCTACGACATACACGGTCACTTCCGGGACCCGCTCCGTCACCGTGAGTTTTGGAGAAGGAGTGGACATCACTCAAGACAAATCCCTACGCTTCACCGTCCTGGCCTTGCCCAAGGGAGATGAGGACGGGTATCTGAAAAGGCTCACACTGGATTTTCTGATTAATATTAACGGCGCGGATGTGCACCGCTCCCTGGCCCTTACCAGTACCGGTTCCACCGTCCCCAAAGATGGCGGCAACTACATCAAGTTCGCTGCCCGCCACAAGCACCGTATCTACGGCCTGGCCCTGCCCAGCGGGGATTTGAAACTGACGCAGGTTGTGAGCCCCTGGACCGTGGGCGCAGACTATGACTACATTTCCCCCGTGACGCCTTCCCTCCAATGCTGGGGAAGCGAGACGTACTACCGCTACGACACGGACTCCGATCCTACGGACTGGGACGGCAGCCATATCGAAGTTTCTTACGGATACAGTTGGAGCGGGCAAGTTATTGTCACCGATGACCCCGCGGGCTACCAGACAGAAAACAACATTCCGCTTCGGCCCTATTATTCTCCCATCCTGGAACTGGCCACCACTTCCGACCCCGTCAATGTCCTTCAGCTCCAACTGGACAACCCCCGCTTCAAGTTCATCCAGTACGGGAATCTGGACGGAGACCCTACTCACGGGATTGATATTAGTGCGATAGACCATAACAAGACCGACCATCTGGACATTGCTTCCGGCGCAGGCGTAAAAACATTTTTCTCCGTGGTGCCGGTAGAGCAATTCACTGTAGATGAAACCGATAAGACCTGCCGGGTATCCCTGCTCTCGCTTAGTCCTGGTATCCTCCATGAGATTTCTTTCAATGTTGTGGGAGGATCAGATCCGGCCGCACAGTCTCTTCCCGGTGAGGGCATGAATGAACTCAAATTTATGTACTTTGGTCCGGCCGTGTACGGTACAACCGGCGTTCTTAAACCCTGATGACTATGAAACATTATACAGTAATTGCAGTCGCTTTGCTTGCGGTTCTTTCCTGCTCCCGAGATACTGAAGTGGATCCGGTGGGTGTTGATACCGGCTTTCAGCTGCAGCTCCGGACAGAGATAGACGGGATGGCTACCAAGGCAACCGTGGCCGGTGTTGACGGCCTTCAGGAAAACGTGGTCAAGACCCTGGATGTTTACCTCTATGGTACCTTCAAGGGGGATTCAGGCCCAAGCGTAAAGGGCTTCCACCTCAATGCTGATGACGATTGTGATTCGGGAAAATGGACTGTCACCAAAGACTGGCGCAAGGAGTCTCTCGTTTCCGGCAATACCTATACCATCTATGTGGCCGCCAATTCCACAAAGGTGAAGACCTCGGATGACTCCGCCGATTCCTCTGTAGCCACGCAGACACTGGAGGCCATGGGCATTACCACCTATGACGCTTTGCGCAACGCCATCGAGTTCGATTACGACCCGAAAGAGAACAACGGGGCCGGTGGCACCAAACCCTTCTGGGGCTCCAACAACGACGACGGCGTAAATCCCGCCTGGCTGGGTGTCCATAAGAAATACACGGTTACCGATAACATCACAGACGTCAATGCCAAGGCCGATCGCTATTTCACGCACGAAAAGTCCTTTCTGATGAACGGAACTGCATCCTTTACACCCGATAAGGATGACGCGGGTATAACGGTTTCCCCGGTAACTCTTTCCAGGGCTGCCGCCAAGATTACTCTCAATCTCAGCTTCGATCCCGGGTTCCTTACCAAACTGGAAGCCAATAAGAACCTGACGGTTTATGGTGCGCCGGAATGGCGGTTCTTCAATTTTGCCTTCAACGCGTCCGTTTTCGGCGATCTCTCCCAGGATGCAAGCTACAACCCCAAGGCTTCCCGCTTCACCTCATCGGCCAATATCATTGGCTATTCCGGCATCACCGGCAACGATTTGGTGTACGGGAGCGATGCCGGTAAATCCTTCACTTTCTCCACGTACAGCTATCCCCTCAGCTGGACGGCAGCAACGGCCGGAGACGAGGCCCCGGCCATCATCGTGTCCGTGGCCTACCTGGACAACACGAACCCTTCGCTCCCTGTGGAAGACCGACTTATATATCATGCCTATAAGATTCCTGTGGTGGACCCGGATCAGACCATCTTCTCCCTGGAACGCAACAATCTTTATACGATTGATGCCGAAATCTCCTCGGAAGGCAGCACGCTGGTTACCGACGCCTATGAAATCAAGGCGGCTTACAGCATCCTGCCTTGGGGTGACGATGCATCCGCTTCGTCTATCGCTACCCGTGACAACAGTTACCTGGATGTGATACCGGATGCCATTGCGGAAACCACTGACGCTACGGACGTGATTCTTCACGGCAATGGCGAGCAGACCTTCCGGCTCCATGTCCTGAAGCCGGACACCAAGAGTTATAGCATTGCCTACTTCGGCACCACGGGTGCTACGAAAAACAATCCCTTTGGGCAATCAGGTACCCCCACCGATTACGCTTTCTCCGGAAACTATACCGATGAGAATGGCCACACTTATACCGCATGTGCGGCCACAGGCGCTAGTGTCCCATACTATTTCAATTTGAACGGAACTGTTCGTAATTCTATCGATAGCGACCCCATTCAAAACTGTTTCGTCAAAGACGGGGACGACATTATCATCATATCGAATGCCCTTCCCAACAAGGGCGTGAAGTATATGAAAATCAGGGTATTCCTGGACGGTCACAAGACTGATGCCGGCAAGTACATGGACGTGAATATCCGGCACTATCCCACGGACGCCATTCTGTCCATAGAAGGACGGTGGTCTTCCCGGCAGTCGGCCTGTCTGGTTGCCCCTTCGCCGTATACCATCACGAACTCGCAGGTGATTCATGGCCCCGAAGATTATACCATTACGGAGTCAGCAGTCGAACGAAGCGTATATGACGCTCATGATGGCTATAAGAGATGGGAATGGGTAGTATGCAACAAGACTACGTACGACGGCAAACCGGAAGACGAGCGCAGTGTTGAAACCGGAGTCATTTCCCGGGAGACCTATGCAGCACATACAACAGGCACTAATGGAGGGACGGTTTTGGGAGATGCAGAACCCGGCTACGATCATCATTATAGCACTTATGGAACGGGAACTGACGGGAATACCGGAGGAGATTACGGTTATTATTTCTATAAAAACGATGGTCAAACCAGCTATTATTATCACACTGTTTTAGGAACCGTGAGTACGATTCAATCTGCAACAACTGAAGCAACTGCATTCAAATCCAATCATGCTGATGAGCAGAGCAGTTATGTCTATTATTGGGGGGAGGGTACTGCTGTGCCATCTGGTGAGGCAGAAGATCTTAAGGACTTAGATAACTACGATTACTATACGAAAACAGGAGCTGGAACTTGGTTAAATCCTTATGTTTATCACGCATTTCGTTATCCTACCAGAAAACGTGTCTATTACACGGGCCCGATATACAAATATAAAAAGTATTACATTACAACCACATCTGTGGATCCGGATGCACCCCGGTGGGTAAACTGGGACAATGACCTGAATACTTACAATTATACCGGTTCCAGTCCCAAGATATACTATCAAGGTGCGCGGTATTGGAATACGGACACGCCTAAACAACGGTATTGTGCTAAAATTATTACGGATGGCGCCTCTGGTGGTAAAGGAACGGTATCTTACACAAGACCTTCCGGCGGAGCGACGGGTTCTGTCAGTGTAAACAGTACGTCGGGAGCCGGTGAATGGTGCATTTACTATGGCTACCAGTCCGGCGGTTCTGTTCCTTCATCGTTATTGCCTACATACGATGCCGCTCCCAAGAACCGGTATATGTATGTCCTGCAGCAGTCCGAGACCAGCAGCGAATATACCATTGGCAGGCCCATTTTGGATCCGGAGACAAAGATGTCCAAAGACGATGTGGTATCTCCCGCCTTTATGACAGCTTCCCAGTTGGCTTATGAAAGCACTGGCTGGGCTGCTCCTTCTCCTGCCTATGCGGCTTACCACTGCGCGTCTTATCTGGAAGTGGCAACAAACGGCACCTATTACACCGGCTGGAGGCTTCCCACCAGGCAAGAGATTGCCACTATGATCCGCTATCAGGGGAATGATTCAAATGTCGCCACTTTGATTCCGGGAGAACCGGTATCCGGGGACGACCGGGTAATGGATGCGGTGCTTACAGCCACGTATTATTGCGCCCTGGACGGCACCTGGGTTGTTTCACCCTACCGGACTGGCGGCGATACCACCTATTCTATCCGCTGCGTCCGGGACCTTTCTCCCGAGGAAATTAAGGCGTTGAACAATTAAGCGATGTCGGCCATGAAAAACAATATATACTTCGTACTGTTCCTAACCTTAGGTCTCATTCTGGCTGGATGCCGGGAACCCGAAGACTTGCAGGCTCCAGGCGGCGAGATGGCTTTCTGCATCGGCACAAATGGTGTTGTCGGAGAGTCCTTTACCAAGGGTGTGGTCTCCGGAGAAGTAAACACTTCCGTTAAAACACTGCAACTCATTTGCTTCGACCCTTCCGGCTACTACCTGGGCACGCGTACCGCTTATCCAAAAGAAGACAGCGTGGATCCCACGAAAGGCACTTTCTCCGGATATGTTCCCGAAAGCACCGCCCGCATCCACTTCGTGGCCAATGCCGTTTTGGATCTTTCCGAATTCGCCATTGGCGTGTCCGAAAAGGTGATTATGACTTCGGCGCAGCTTTCCACCCAGTACAGCGATATTAACCAGTCGGATGCCTCCGCCCCCAAGCTTTGCTACTGGGGTTACCACAAGGAAGACACGGCGGATGAAATGAAGACCTGGCTGCAGGAAGGCCTTCCGGCCAAAGGTAGCGGGACTCCCAACACAGTCTCCCTCCTTCGGGACCGTGCCCGTATCCAGCTGACTCTAGGCGAGGAAATCTATAATGGCGGCTGGGTTGCAAACAGTGCCGGTTCCGGGAAAACAATTACTTCCATCAAATGGGGTATCACCAACGGTCGCGAACGGGGCTATCTGGCCCCTCCCGCCACTTCCTGGGCCGGGTATGCGGGTGGCTCCGTTGCTATGCACGAATACGAGGATTGCAACCGGTATGTCCTGTCAGAAACGCAATTGGATGCGTTTGACCCGTCAAGCGCCAATTTCCAGTATGTGTTTGACGACTCCAACAAGAAAACGACCTCGGAGAATGGTCGTGTGGTCCTTGTGCTGGAAGTGAATTATGATGAGGGTGGAACGCCCGGGAAAAAGTATCTGCTGGCCCAATTGCGGGTGGGAAGCGGCGCCAACTTGGGAGAGATGGCGCAGATTATCCGGAACGGTACCTATGTGGTGAATGTCACCAATCTCTCCCACGACGGATATATCTCTTTCGCCGAGGCCGTCAATCCCAATGCCGACGACTTTACCAACGCCCCGGCCGACGTGGATGTCACCGTTCCGTATATTATGGACGGCATGCATGTGCTGAACCTGATATCGCCCAAACCGGTGGTGGTAACCAGAACCGCGGGACAAAACTACACCGTGGAGTTTGAATATACGAAGGCTTCTGCGGAAGATGAGACGACGGCCGGAGACTTCGTTATCGAATGGGAAGAGAATATCAATGATGGCTGGACCATCGGAGCCTTGAACGATCCCCCTACCGTTTCAGGTAATGTTTCCCGCTGGACGTTTACCGTTACCATCGGTACCATCGGCACTTCTTATGCATACTCGGACCATCTCGTTATCCGGCACAAGAAAAGCGGGCTTTCCAGGTATATCCACTTTTATGCAGTACAGCAGTTCATTTACCAGGTGACGCCCACCCTGACCCAGGTTATGGATGGGGCCATGCCTTATATGGGGCCTTCAGGCGATGAAACCGGTCGTCCGGTTTTCAAACTCAGTTTTAAACTCTCCAAGTCTGTGCAGGAAGACCTGTTCCCACTTACGGTAAGGATAACCAGTTCCACACTGGAACCTTTTGGTGACAAGACGACATCGCATACTGCCCGCCTGTCCGGAGGATTCGCCATAGAGAACGCTTCTACCGCCCAATCCTTGGATGGTACGACACTGGTATCCAGCAGTTCCGCCAATGACTGGAACTATAATTCCGACATTTGGGGTTACTGGTACGATTACACCTTGCAGGAGTATCCCAAGACCGGGGGAGAGCGTGACGGAGAGGTGGTTATCTATCTGAAAGACATCCGGGATGCTTACGCGCAGGCTTCGGAGCAAAGCGTGGGCCTTTATCTGGATGTGGCTAATTTCCAATCCTACGGCCTCACTGTTCCGGTATCCTATCCATCTTATGCATATCAGGAAGGGTTGGTTGCCGGGTCATATAGAGTGGGGAATGTGGCGAATAAATATCGACTTACCATTACTGGTACTGGTGCTGCTCCTGGTACGACTTATACCCTTTCCGAGGAAACGGATGCTTCCTGGCTTACGGAGAATCCCACGTCCATAACAGCCGACGCCAGTGGAAATCTGGTTTTCAAGTTTTCAGTTTCGGCCAATACGGCGGGCGAACGCAGTGCGAATGTGATCTTTACCAACAATTCCGACACAAGCCTGAAGACCAAGATGACCATCATTCAGGAAAGCGGTATGGAGCCGGACTTCCGAGTAAAGGCGGAAAGCACCTCCGTCATGGGCAGCACCAGGGAGGTCAAGCTTACCGTCTATTCGGATGTCGACTGGACGCTTAATACATCGGCTGGAGAGCTATTTAGCACCGTCAGTACTGTAGTCCAGGATGCGTCCGACCAAGTCCACGGCAGTTCCAGCGCCGTGGGTATTCCGGTCATCCTGACCATGCCCGTCAATTACACCCTCTCTGACATTCTTTATACGGTAACGTTGAGTAAAACGGCCGATCCTTCAGATACCAAAACCGTCGTCATTACACAACGGAAAGTGAAGGAGTTTCAGGAAGGAAAGACTGCCACGTTTACGGCTGGAACCCATTTCGAGTCGGGCAGGACCGATTCAAGTGGCGGCATTATCGGCGTATTCCCGTCGACGCCTTCCAAGGCAGGCGGTGGCTTGGACTTTACTGTTCGTTGGGATTTCGCTGACGACACTCCGCTTACTTTGACTAAGGAAGATTCCGTACTGGAGATGACAGGCTTCACCTTCAAATTCCACGAAACCTCTTTGAGTGGCGTTTGGTGTCCCTATTATCTGCATGTTGTTGACAATACCACTTCCAATTATTGGGACCTTGCACCGGGCTCAACAACTGCTAATTGGCTTTGGAATCCAGCCTCCGACCCTACTACAGGGGATCCCCTTACCTTCACAGACGTTACCATCACCTTTGTCAGAAGTACCTATAACATAGGTCTGGTAAATTTCACCGTCACTTATACCGGTGTCATTTGGGAGTAACCGTTTTCTGGTTCCCAAGCACAAAAAAGTAGCCTCAAGTCTCACATCGGACTTGAGGCTACATTCTTTGTTGTCCAGCCGGTTCTGGCGACAGGCTTCGAAAATGGGGTCGTAGCGTTTGTTCACATGGGCGGGGCTGTTCCTAACAGGACTGTTTAAGTTTCTTCAGTTCCTCCATAGGAATCCCTGTGGCCTTGGAAACAATGTCCAGATCCACGCCCAATACCATAAGGTTCCTGGCCGTATTCACCTTATCTTCCGCACGCCTTTTATCACCAATTTCCAAACCCTCTTTCATTCCCTGCTCAATTCCTTTCTCTATTCCTTCTTTCATTCCTTTCTCCATTCCCTCTTTCATCCCTTTTTCAAACCCTTCCTGCAGGCCTTCTTCTTTGTATGCGGCGGCGATGCTCTGTATGTCTTCGTCTTTGATCATGGCGCTGATGTATTGTTCCAACTCCTTTT
>Ga0265298_10001567_pt1 | contig 33862 bp, 25 predicted proteins | sample AusTroGonzalo_MG_3_FD_193486 | JGI IMG/M metagenome (GOLD analysis project Ga0265298, IMG submission 193486) | Bovine rumen microbial communities from tropical cattle in Woodstock, Queensland, Australia - Gonzalo_01 | ecosystem: Host-associated > Mammals > Digestive system > Stomach > Rumen ... | reverse complement strand
TTCGAATACAACTACGACGGCTGGTACTCAAATTCCGACTGGGCGGAGCTGAAGGCAGAAGAAGGCGCAGGCTTCGGAGGCACCAGAGGAATGAAGGTGTTTGGAAGAACGTCTTCAGAGGACGGAGCAACATCATCCAAGGGATTCTATCTGCAGGGCGGAAAGAAGTACGATTACAGCATAAAGGTGTACAGCGAGACTGACGAGACATTCAATCTGTCGCTCATGTGCATCGACGCTGAGACCGGCGAGGAGAGCACAGTCAAGCTTGCTTCGAAGGAAGTAAAGGGAGGCGAGTGGACAAAGGTTTCCGCAAGCTATAAGGCACCTGTGGGAAGCTACGAGTTCAAGCTCACGCTGAACAATGACAGCACAAATGATTTCTACTTTGACGATGTAGTTATCACCGGCAAGGAGAGTGCTAACTCCGCACAGGCAGCACCTGCCGGAAAGGGACTCAAGGATGAGTTCGCGAACTATTTCCGAGTAGGAAACATCCTCAACAGAGGAACAGTCAATAATGCAGGCATAAAGAGCAATCTTCTCAAGGACTGCAATGCTATCGAGTGCGAGAACGAAACAAAGCCTGATTCCACACTTGTAAAGAACGGCTCAACAGATACCAATATAAAGGTCTCTCTGGGAGGCTGTGCAGCTATCGCAGACTGGTGTGCCCAGAACGGAATGGGCTTCAGAGGACATACACTTGTATGGCACAGCCAGACACCTGAGTGGTTCTTCACACAGGGCTTCAACGGCGGAGCATATGTAGACAAGGACACAATGAACAAGCGTCTTGAGAGCTACATCAAGAATATGTTCGCAGCATTTGCTGAGCAGTACAGTACACTTGACCTCTACTCATACGACGTATGTAACGAGTGTATCTCAGATGCCGGAAACGGCGGACCGAGAGGTGCAGGCTACGGAAACGGAAACTCACCTTGGGTAAAGGTGTACGGAAACAACAGCTTCATCGAGCAGGCATTCACATACGCAAAACAGTATGCTCCCAAGACCTGTAAGCTTTACTACAACGACTACAACGAGTTTGCAGGCGGCAAAAAGAGCAGCATAATCAATTCTATCGTAAAGCCTCTCAAGGAAAAGGGAGTGCTGGACGGAATGGGAATGCAGTCTCATATCAGTGCAGCAGCTACCAACGACTGGGGCAACACAGTGGATTACCTCAAGGCAATGGACGAGTACCTGAACTGCGGAGTAGACGTACAGGTAACAGAGCTTGATATCAGCGTGGACAACGGAAAGTTCTCCTACACTGATCAGGCAAACAAGTACAAGGCAATATTCCAGCACGCTATGGAATGGAACCAGAACCACCCCAGTGGACCTAACGTAACACTGGTGCAGATCTGGGGACCTAACGATGCAAATTCATGGCTGAAAGCAGGAAGCAACGCGCTTCTTTACGACAGCAACAACCAGCCTAAGCAGGCATATACAACACTTATGTCCATGCTTCCCGACAGCGAGTGGGGAGAAGGAAAGCCCTACACAGGTCCCGGAAGCGGCGATGCTAAGCCTTACACACCTCCGGAGCCGGACGAGAACGGCTATTGGTTCCACGATACATTCGAGGAAGGAACAAACAGCTGGTCCGGACGCGGCGCAGCCTCAGTAGAGAAGAGCAGCAGTGCTCACTACGAGGGCAGCAATGCACTGAGCGTAACCGGCAGAACAAACAGCTGGAACGGCGGCGCAAAGACACTGAGCTCCTCAATGTTCAAGGCAGGGGAGACATACAGCTTCTCAGCAGCAGCAATGACCAAGGAAGGCGGAGACACAACTTCGTTCAAGCTCACAATGCAGTACACAGACTCCTCTAACGAGACCAACTACGCTGAGATCGCAAGCGGAACAGCTCCCAAGGGCGAGTGGATCCAGCTGGCAAACACGGAGTTCAAGATCCCCGCAGGCGCAACCGGAATGCAGATCTACGTTGAGACTACCGACACAGACAGCACAATGGACTTCTTCATCGACGATGTTTACGGTGCTGTAAAGGGCACAAAGATTGAAGGTCCCGGTCAGCCCAAGGTAAAGACATTCCTCCTTGGCGACCTCTCATATGACGGCAGAATTGACGGCTTTGACGTTGCTCTTGCACGTAACGGACTTATTAATGGTATCAGCGACAGCATGACTAAGAAGGCTGCTGACGTAGATAAGAACGGTAAGCTTGAGGCTGCTGACCTTATCCTCCTTCAGGAATTCGTTCTTGGTAAGATCACAGAATTCCCGAAGCCCGCAGTACCTGATGTCGACCTTTCTAAGTACGAGGCAATGTTCAATAACATTACACTCGCAGACAGCTGGAAGAAGGAGGGCGAAAACAATCCTCTTACAACTCAGCGTTTCGGTGCTGACCCCGGCTGGATGGTATACAAAGACAGACTTTACCTCTACACAACTAATGACGCATTTGAATACAAGAACGGTACCCTTTGGGAGAACTCCTACGATAACGGTACTATCAACTGTATCTCATCTTCAGACCTTATAAACTGGACTGACCACGGTGCAATTCCTGTTGCCGGTCAGCATAAGAGCCAGTATAACCCGACAAATAACGGTGCGGCTAAGTGGGCTAACCGTTCATGGGCTCCTGACGCTTGCTGGAAGAATATAAACGGTAAGGATAAGTTCTTCCTCTACTTCGCTAACAGCGGCGGCGGTATCGGCGTTCTTACAGCTGACAGCCCCACAGGTCCTTGGACAGATCCTATCGGCAAGGCACTCCTTGACTGGAATACACCCGGCAACAGCGGTGTTGTATGGATGTTCGACCCCGGTGTATATTATGACGAAGAGACCGGTAAGGGCTATATCGCATTTGGCGGTGGCGTTGACGGCAAGGACAAGGCAAACCCGAAGACCGGACGTATCGTTGAACTCGGTGATAACATGATCTCTATCAAGGGCACAACAGTTACAATGGAAACACCTTACCTCTTTGAGGACTCCAGCCTTATCAAGATAGGCGATACATGGTACTACTCATACTGTACAAACTGGAACGTTCCCGGTGGCACAAACATCAACGGAACAAGCTTCGGCAGCGGTGAGATCTGCTACATGACTTCAAAGAATCCTCTCGGACCTTGGACTCAGAGTACACTGACCGGTAAGGTACTTCCCGGCACAGGCAAGGTAGATAAGGGCGGTAACAACCACCACTCTATCATCTACTTCAAGGGCAAGTATTACGTAGCATACCACGCTCGTGCAGTTGCCGGACGTATGGGACTCACATTCAAGACCAACAACGGCACAAGCACAGATGGTAACTATCGTTCAACACATCTTGATCCTGCTACACTCAACGGCAACAAGATAACATCTGACGTAACCATGAAGGGTGTAACAACACAGCTTGAAGCACTTGATCCTTATACAAAGGTTCAGGCTGAGACAATGTCTAACCAGTCCAAGGGTATCTCCGTAACAGGACTCGGCGATACAATTGTCAAGGCTAAGAATAAGGGCGACTGGATAAAGGTAAGCGGCGTAGACCTTGATGGTGTTACTTCTATCACTGTAAAGGGAAGCGGCGACCAGGCAGTTAGATTCTGCGTTGGCAAGCCTAACGGCGATGTAATCGGCTACGGCGAGCTCAATGGCAGCGAAAGCACGATCGCTCCTAAGGACGGCAGTGTTTCCGGTAAGAATGATATTTATATCGTATTCAGCGGTGCTGCTGAGTTAGATTACTGGAGCTTTGAGAAATAAGATTTTGATCCGAGGTTCATCTGCACAATCGTTCCTCTGGTTTCAAAAATAAATTTAATTGTAAGGGACAAATCAGAAAAAGTAAAGCCTCTGCGTAAGCAGGGGCTTTGCTTGTATATAAAGTTCATATTGCAATATGCTTGATATTGCAGTAACAATGTGATATAATAAGCATCAGATATTATTAGTAGGTGATGAATGTGAGCAAATTCAGAACACAGCATATGGCTGTGGATTGGCACGAGATAGCTGATTCCGAGAAAAAAATGCCTGCTGTCAGCGCGTCTCTTAAGGAGAAGGCGAGTCTTGTCAACAGAGTTGGATTGATGATGCTGTCAGTTGGCACTGGTGCTTGGAGAGTGCGTGCATCAATGAACAAGATAGCTCGTGCGCTGGGTATCGTGTGCAATGCTGACATCGGACTCCTGACCATTGAGTGTACCTGTTTTGAAAACGGTGAAAGCTTTACAAATGCTGTGTCCATAAGCACGACTGGCATTAATACCGACAGGCTTAACGAGCTTGAAAGCTTCGCCGATGGTTTTCAGGAACGGGCCGGCAAGTATTCGGTGGAGCAGTTTCATCAGATACTTGATAAGTTCCAGTCCATGCCAGCCAATTACAAAGCTTGGAATCTTGCCCTTGCAGCTGCACTGGCCTGCTGCGGCTTCACTTTTCTTCTTGGCGGAGGCGTAGTTGAGATGATACTGGCATTTTTCGGTGCCGGAGTGGGACAGTTTTTGCGAAAAAAGCTTTTGGAGCGTCATATAACCTTGCTTGCTAATGTTGCAGCCGGAGTTGCAGCGGCTTGCTGTACATACGTCCTGCTCATGAAAGCAGCTGTGCAGCTGTTTGACATATCCGACGCACATCAGGCTGGATATATATGCTCCATGCTGTTCATAATACCGGGTTTTCCTCTGATCACGGGTGGTATCGACCTTGCAAAGCTGGATCTTCGATCCGGAATTGAACGAATTACATATGCGGTGCTGATAATCACGGTGGCAACACTTACAGGCTGGGTAACAGCGCTTATATTCGATTATCACCCGTCGGATTTTGCTGAACAGGAGCTTCCGGCGTGGCTCATGATTATATGCAGGCTTGCAGCGAGCTTCTGCGGAGTATACGGCTTTTCATTCCTTTACAACAGCAAGCGCAGAATGGCAGTTATAGCCGGTCTGATAGGAATGCTTGCGAATACACTGAGACTCGAGCTGATAGATTACACAGAAATACCGGTACCGGCGGCAGCATTTCTCGGAGCACTGACAGCGGGACTGCTTGCGTCGGCAATAAAGCGATTTGTAGGCTATCCGCGTATCACGCTCACAGTACCTTCCATAGTAATAATGGTGCCGGGAATGTTCATGTACAAGGGGATTTATTACCTCGGACTCAACGATATTTCAACCGGTTCACTTTGGCTGAGTAAGGCAGTGCTGATAGTTATGTCACTGCCGCTGGGACTAATTTTTGCCCGTATACTTACCGACAAGAATTTCAGGAAGAGCTCATAATTAAGAAAAAGCGGCTAAGGGAGATTCCCTTGCCGCTGTTTTTATTCCTGCTTTTCGAGTTTTTCGGTAGTTTCTTTGAGAATTGCCATTCTCAGCTCAGTGAGCCACTCTGAATAGGAGACAGTATCAAAAGCGTAAGTCTTATTGAGCTCAAGCTCGTTCTCGGACCAGGTATCAAGAGGAGCTTCATTGTGCTGTATCAGTGCTTCCAGCTTGTCAAGAGCCTTGAACAGCTTGGCTTCCTTGGTCTGCCGGGCTTCCATTTCATCAAACAGTTCCCTGAATCTCAGCGGCAGTGTATCCGGCAAAGTATTTATCCACTGTACGATAAGCTCATCCTCAGTACGGCGGTCTGAATCAGTTTTGATAAACGTAGGTATATCGCCTGTAAAACATTCTCCCAGATCGTGTATAAGGCACATTTCTATGACCTTGTCCATATCAACGTCCGGGAATTCTGACCTCAGAAGAAAAGCCATGAGAGCGGCACGCCAGCTGTGCTCTGCGACACTTTCTGTACGTCTCTGTGAGGTAGTGCAGTGCCTTGGAGTGTCCTTTAATCTTTCTGCTGTGTGCAGCATATCCAGAAATTGTTCAGCGTTCATAGTTTCCTCCGTTCGTGCAGGCTTCGTACCACTCATTAATGCGTGCTCTCAAGCCTTCAAGGTCGAGTATGCCGTGAGCGAAGCCCTTTTTGACAAGCTCCGGCGGCAGAAATTCGTCGTATTTCTCAAATACCGGTACCTCATTTGGATAAACCAGATCAATGGGATCAAACTCTTTGGCAGCTTCTTCGTGGAGAATACGGAAGAATTCCTTCGGCTGGACTTTCATAGTGAACTGTATGTAATAGGGACGGCAGGAATCCATGCCACGGAGACCTAGCCTCTCGCCGCACTTGATTTTAAGGAAGCGTTCAAGAGCTAGAAATGAGTATGTTCCCAGCCACGGGAGCAGACACCACATATCACCGCCGAGACATATGAGCGGCTGTGTGATGATACCGGAGTTCCTTGCGGTATTTCTGGCTTGTGACAGGCGTGCAGCAGCATTTTTCATGAGGTATGGGTAGATCCTATCCTCAGAGAGTACCAGCCGCATACGTTCAAGTATCTTAGTATTTATGTCGCCGGGACAGTCACCGAAATATGCAGGTACCTTTCCTTTTATCTGCGATACATAGACCAGCCTGCGCTTGTGGTCAACTTCTTCCACCACCCATACATGGCCGGCTATTGCAACTTTTTCACCTACCGGAGGAGGCATAACGATAGTGCCCAGTTCCTGTGAGTCACAGCGCACGGTGTATTCCTCATTTTCCTGAAAAACAGCGTAGAACTTGAAGCTGTTCACCATTCGCTCTCCGGCGAGTCCGACGATGAGTCCGCCTTCTTCTGTACGCTGTATCTGTTCAGTCTCTATAAGATGACGGAGGAGGATACGGTAATCCTCCTGTGAGATTCTGTGGAAATATTTCAGACTTAGCACCTTAGCTGCAAGCTGAGCCGGAGTGAGCTCACCGCAGGATGCGATGGTGCTCATGGTCTGATGATAGAGAAGCGAGTAGGGCAGCCTGTCGAGCTTTGGGGGCTCCACCCATTTTTCCTCCACGTATACCTGAACCAGAGCAATGCCTTGGAGCAGCTTCCATGGGATAGTTTCAGGCAGCAGGGAACGGGGTTCGGGGAGTTCTTCTCTTATGACGAACCACATTTCCGGTGGAAGATCGCGCCTTCCGGTGCGTCCCATACGCTGGAGAAAGGAAGAAACGGTAAAGGGCGCGTCTATCTGGAAAGCGCGCTCGAGCCTGCCTATGTCTATACCCAACTCAAGTGTAGCAGTAGTGCAGGTGGTCATGAAAACGTCGTCATCTTTCATGGCTGCCTCGGCGGTCTCGCGGTATGCGGAGGACAGATTGCCATGGTGAATCAGGAAGCGATCTGGCTCGTTATTAGCCTCGCAGTAGGAGCGCAGGGTAGTGGTCACAGCCTCGCACTCCTCTCTGGAATTCACGAAAACAAGGCATTTTTTGCCCTTGGTGTGCTCGAAAATATAACCTATGCCCGGATCGGAATGTGCAGGAGCGGTGTCCGTTGGCATATCGAGTGCAGGCAGTGCGGAGCCTTCGTCCCTGGCGTCAGCGATATCCTGCTGACTGATATAGAAATGCTCCATAGACAGCCGCCATTTTGTTCCGGTGGACTGAATCTTTGGAATGACAGTACCTCTGCCCGTACCTGCGGCGAGAAATTCACCGGTGGATTCGAGGTCTCCGATAGTAGCCGAAAGACCTATTCTTCTGGGATTTACGCCTGCAAGCTTTGAGAGCCTTTCAATAAGGCAAAGAGTCTGACCGCCGCGGTCGCCTCGCATTAGTGAGTGTACCTCGTCGATGACGATGAAGCGCAGGTCACCGAACAGCTTGGGTATGAGGGCGTGCTTGCGGAACAGCATTGCTTCGAGAGATTCCGGAGTTATCTGGAGAATGCCTGAGGGATATTTCAGCATTTTTGCTTTGTGGGATTGAGCAACATCTCCATGCCAGTGCCAGACCGGTATACCGGCTTCATCGCAGAGCTCGTTGAGGCGCGAGAACTGGTCGTTTATGAGAGCTTTTAGCGGACCGATATATATTGCCCCCACAGAACGGGGCATATTCTCGGAAAACAGAGTAAGTATCGGGAAGAAAGCAGCTTCTGTCTTGCCGGAGGCAGTCGAAGCGGAAAGCAGCACATTCTCGTCGGTGTTGAAGATAGCGTAGCCGGCAGCAGCTTGTATAGCCCGGAGAGATTCCCAGTTGTTCCGATAAATGAAGTCTTGGATAAACGGAGCATATCTGCTGAAAATTGTCATAGCAGCAGTCCTTTCCGGGAGCTTATTTCAGTATCTCCCATTCTTTTTCCTTGAAGCCCACGAGCACGCATTTATCGGTGACGGCGATAGGTCTTTTCACCAGCATACCGTCACTGGCAAGCAGCCTGAGCTGTTCCTCCTCAGACATCTGCGGGAGTTTATCCTTCAGTTCCATTGATTTATACAGCAGACCGCTTGTGTTGAAGAATTTTTTCAGCGGCAGACCGCTCTTTTTGTACCATTCACGCAGCTCAGTGAGCGTAGGATTATTCTCCTTGATATTGCGGAGCACATAGCTGATTTTGTTTTCATTGAGCCAATTCTTGGCTTTCTGGCAGGTAGTACATTTAGGGTAACATATAAATAACATAGTATTCTCCTTATATTTCAAATTCAGCGAATTCCTCATCGATTTCGTTGCTGTCATCAGAGGTTGCACCCTCAGTAACGAGCTTCCCGATGAAGTCGCTTATGAGCATATCTGGATTCTGGAAGGTAATGTCAAGCAATCCGATAAAGTCGCGGATGACCTCTCGTGGAGTGATGTGGGTATCGGCGCCGATACGTCCGAACTCGGACTGAATAAAAGCAATCATTTCCGCCTGAGTTATTTTCTGCTTGTAACCGAAAAGCTGGGAGTGTATATCAGCGAGCTTTTCTATCAGCACGAGCATTTCCTCATAGGTAAGGGGAACAAGATGTATCACGGGTGCCATCATATCACGTAGACTGTCGTTATCGAATCGGCTGTCTGCAAGCCTCGAGCGGAGAGCCTCATAGCTGTAAACTCCCCGGCGGTTGTCCTCTATGCACTGAGGAGTACCTCCCATGATTATGCCCAGATGATGAGCTTTTCCTTGGAGTGTATCGTTGTACATTGTGAGAATCTTCTCATAGTTGTACTGCCGGGTAATGCTGTTGGGTATCTTGTAGATATTTACAAGCTCGTCTATGAGCAGCAGCAGACCGTTATATCCGGCTTTTTTTAGGAAGCAGGCAAAGAGCTTGATATATTCGTACCAGTCGTCATCGGTGATTATTATGTTAACACTCAGCTCATTTTTAGCCTCAGTCTTTGTGGAATACTCTCCCCGGAACCATTTTACGACTTTAGCCTTGCTGTCATCATCGCCGGAAACGCTTGCACGGTAATAAATAGTAAGGAGCCTTGCAAAATCAAATCCGTGGACCATTTCGCTGAGGGAGTTTACCACCTCAAATATTTTCTTTTCCACTTCCTTTTCAAAGGCAGGCGTATCAGTGCCATGAGCGGATTCAGCGGCAGTCTCGGACTGCACATTGCTTATCCAGCGGTCAAGTATAAGGGTTAGAGCGCCGCCGTCCGGCCGTGTTTTGGTGGACATATTCCGGATTAGTTCCTTGTAGGTGGCGAGTCCCTGCCCTTTGTTGCCTTGTAGGCGTCTTTCCGGTGAGAGGTCAGCGTCCACAACGACGAAATTCCTGTCCATAACGTGACTTCTTATTGTCTGGAGGAGGAAGCTTTTACCGCTGCCGTATTTACCCACGATAAAGCGGAAGGAAGCTCCGCCCTCTGAGATAACGTCAACGTCTCTGAGCAGAGCGTTGATTTCTTTTTCTCTGCCGACTGTTATGTACGGCAGACCGATTCTGGGCACAACTCCGCCTTTGAGGGAATTTATGACCGCCGAAGCGATTCGTTTTGGTATATTCATGAAAGGTCACATCCAGTCAGCTGATATTCAGCATATTTTTGAGATCGTCGGCATAATCCTCAATAATAACAGGAAAATCATCGGAGCTGTCGATGACGGTGTCGCCGAACGTATCGAATAATTTTTCATTAATGGAATCACAGAGAACAGAGGGGAGAAATCCGTTTCCGGCAGCGGCGGACTTCCAGTCTCCACCGAGGAGAAGAGTTCGTAAGAATGCGGCTTCACCCTCGTTCAGCGGTGAATTGCCAGTATTATCTGGAGCAGTTTCTGCTTTTTCTTCCGGCTCGGAAACAGCTTCGTTGACAGGGAATATATCGTTATCTTCTTCCTCCACAATGAGCTTGTCACGAGTAATATCTGCGGCATGACGTATATTATCCAGAGCGGAAAGGTCAATGTCTATGCGTACCGGCTCTGAACGCCTGATCTCACTGAGCAAAGTGGTTATCTCTCTTTCAGCAAGGGATAGTGTTATCTTGGAGACTTCTCCCTGTGAAAACTTGTGCCTCTTTCCTGTCTGCTCCCTGAGAATGCTGTCAACTGAGCGCATCAGCTCGCCAAGTTCCTTGCTTTTTCCACGGCTGCCGTGCAGCTTTTCACAGTACCAGACACCTTTCCGACAGGAAAGGCGGTGAAGCGGATTTATGGTGTAATCACGGTCTTTAAGGGGATCACAGTCGAAGAAAACGGCGGCTTCAAAAATACGGTATTTTGTTTCTGTGAGCCTGCCAAAGTAATTCTCACAGAGAGTATTCTTGCGGTGGAGCCGGAAGTATTCCGATAGCTTGGAAAAAACGCGGCAGGCAGCTTTTTTGAATGTATCAGGCTCTTCGATATAGAAGGATGATTTGTCAATAGTATAGGCAGAAAGTTTCATTATAGCATCGAAGAGCTCGTCCTCACTGTGCGACTCCCATTCTGCAAGGATAAGGATACAGCTTTCATACAGCTGTTCGGGAGAGTCGCTGAGCAGAACTGCTGGAATTTCATAATAAGCAGCCATGTCAGTCATCCACCTTGAAGAGTACCTGAGCACGTCGCTGTAAGAGCTGCCATAGGCTTCGGCAATTGCTTTCAGCTTCATTAAACCTTCTTCCGGAGAAGCAACGCCGATACAGTTGATAAGTTCGTACATATATATAAGTATAAACGGCATCGGAGCGTTTGGAGACTCGCCCTTGCGTATCTTTGAACGCCAAGTAAAATATCCTCTCAGCTGTTCGGTGGTAAGATCACGGTATGTTGGATACAGCGAGGAAAAATCATCGGAGCATTCAAAATTATCGGAAAAGTCCTCCATGAATTTTCCCTGAGTGCGAAACAGCCATGCGGATGTCTTCCAGTAAGCCTCGGGAGTATAGGCGAGACTTTTCATTTCTTTTATCTTAGCCGGAACGGAGGAGCTTTTCAGTTGAGCGGCAGTCCTTATTATAGGTTCGTCGGTGTAGACCTTGTCCCGGAAAGCTTTGCTGTTAAGCAGCTTTTCATCGCTGAGCACAGCAGAAAGAATCTCCTTGACATCGCCCATATCATGCACCTCCCGACTTTTTCTTTGAACACACAGCTGGAAGCGAATCGTATTCAGGCTGATGTTTCACCTTTCATTTTAACATATACAAGCGAATATGTCAATTTTTAAATAGTGAAGAAAGGAACAGTTTTAACTGAAATGTTAATTATTTTCACAGCAGATTGACAATCAGCTGATGATATGATAAAATATACCTAAGAGATTTGCCGCTTGCAGACAGAGCGGGGGAAGAAATGTTTTGGAGGTGTGTCATATGTTTGGAAAAAAGAATAAAGAAGATAACAGCTCCAAGCCGCTTTGCAGTTATTGCGGAGCCGTGCTTGAACCAAAGGCTGTATTCTGCATACGCTGCGGAAAGAAGGCTCTTACGCCCCAGAAGCTTGGTACTGTCCTCTGCCCTCAGTGCGGAGAGCCACGAGAGGTAGGGGAGATGTTCTGCAAGAAGTGCGGCTACAACTATGAGCACGCTTCCAGCACCATTGCTTCCAAAAAGTCAGGAGCTCCAGTACAGTCAAATGCTGCTGCCGGAGGCAAGAAATCCGGACCAACGCTGATACGTATCTCTACCGGCGAGCAGATACCGATAAACAAGGTTATATTTCGCTTAGGCACTGATTCCGGCAGAGTTGATTACTGCGTTAAGAATAATCCTTCGGTAAGCCGCATACACGCTGAGATAGTGAGCTACGGCGGAAATTGCTACGTTAACGACAAGAATTCCGGTAATAAGACTTATGTCAACGATAAGCCGATACCTCCGCTAACGGACACGGTCATAAGTAATGGTGACGTTATTAAGCTGGCAAATGAGGAATTCATGTTCAGCGCATGAATTAAAAACGGACAGTTCTGATGAACTGTCCGTTTTGCTGTTATTTAAGCGGCAGAGGCTTGTAGAGCACGTTCATGTCTACGTCGCCGTTTATACCGGGGATGTGTCCGTAGCAGCTGCCCTGCCATATATCATAGGGACCGGTGTGGTCAGTCTGAGTTACGAAGTGAGCGAGCCAGATAGGATAATCTCTCTGTATCTGCTGGCTCCAGAAATTGCACAGGAAGTTCTTGCTGCTGTAAAGCATGGTGCTGTATCCGTACTTTTTCATTTCGTCGTCGAAGGCGAGGTATATATCATTCAGGTCGTGGATGCTCATTCCGTACTGCTGGAAATTGCTGAATTCCTCCCAGTCGAAGGCTACGGGGAAGTCGAGCTTCTGACCGCCCAGTTCTTCTGCTATCCAGCGGGCGTGCTCCCGGACTCCCTGTTCAGTGTTATCGGTTGTGTAGAAGTAAACGCCGATGTCAAGGCCGGCAGCCTTTGCCTTTTCGATGTTTGAGCGGAACCAGTCGTCCATGACCACATGGCTGTAATAGTAGCCTATTCTTATGATAACAAAGGAGCATCCGGCATCGCGGACAGCATTGAAGTCAATGTCTCCCTGCCAAGTGGAAACATCAATTCCAATTCTGTTGCCGTTCTTGCCGTGTACGGAAGCGAAGGTCTCAAAGGAAACGCGGGGATTGTTGTCCACGGCAGGCGGTATATAATCGGTAACACTGATAGTTATGTTGTTGGAGATACTGTTTCCGGAGCAGTCTGTGATAGTGTACGACAGAGGGTAATCGCCGATGACATTGGGATTTACTGAGCCAGATACAGTAAGAGTGGGGTGAGAGTCATAATTATCAGCGAAGCCTATGTAATCATTCAGGTCAAAGGTGGTGTACTGCTGATGTGAAGGTGACCAGCCAGCGTTCAGAAGCACAGGGGGGACAGTATCCACAACATTGTAAGTGAGCAGCTTGTTTTTGTGCTTGCCGTCGTGTATATACTCCACAATAACGTCATTGCTGCCGATTCTGGAAGTATCAACGACCTCATTGGGAGAAACGAGTTCTACGTTTTTCTGTGTAATGAGTTCACCGACAGTGAGCTCCTCGTATACATCAACTGTATCACGCCAAGCGAGAACGAGACCGTCCGGATCAGGAGTGATCTGAACATTCTTCTTTGTGGTAGTGACTGCCTTGACGGGAGCAACAGTTGTGGCAATCTTTGTATTGGAGGTCGTTACCGTGGATGTCACAGTCGTTGTGCCGGTGGCAGTAGTGGTTGAAGTGGAAAAAGTAGTCTGAGTTGTGGTTCCGGAAGTAGCAACAGTCGAGGTTTCTGTGGAGCTTTTGGCAGTTACTGCTGAGGGGGCAGGAGTATCAGAAGTGGAGTTATCTGCGACCTTGCCGCAGCTCACAGCAGTGCAGAGGGAGAGTAAAACTATCAGTGCTGATCTTTTCATATAATAATCCTTTCGACAGAAATCTACATATAATTATATCATAAGGAAGGTAAAAAGTAAAGAGGAAAATTCATAAGCAAATAAAAAACTCCACAATTGTGGAGTTTGATGTTAATGATAGTTCGATTATAGTGCTGTGAGCGATACAAAGTATGGCTTGTGTACAGAGTGAGCGAGCTTGTGAGCGTCCCCGTGGAAGCCCGCGGTGGCTCCCCGATGGTGGTGGACCTGAAGGGGATCGAACCCTCGACCTCTGCGTTGCGAACGCAGCGCTCTCCCAACTGAGCTACAAGCCCGTAATAATGTATGACGACAGTGCCATGAGCAAGTGAAACGAGTGCCCCCCGTGGAAGAGGCAAAGGCAGAAAACTGTAAAACTTACAAATTTGATGATAGAGCCGTGAGCGAGTACATCTATGCCTTTATGTTTTAGGTGAGCGAGCTCGCGAGCGACAACGTGGATGCGTGCGTCCGCTCGGCGCTGGTGCCGGTGACCGGGGTCGAACCGGTACGGTATTGCTACCATCGGATTTTGAGTCCGACACGTCTGCCAATTCCATCACACCGGCATTCAACTGATATATTATAACATATTACAGCAAGTAATGTCAAGTGAAAGTAGCTGATTTTTTATTGCATAAATTTTATTAAAAAATCAAAAAAGTTCTTGATTTTTTGATACAATTGTGCTATTATATAAATTAAGGAGGAATCCTTATGAAAAAATTATTTTCAGTAATATTTATGAATTTCTGGGGCTATGATCTGCTCATATTCATAGTGGCTGTACTCACCGGAGTCATGTATTATAAGCTGCGTCAGTCGGCGGACAGGCTGTATGACAAAATGCACCTTACAGTTTATGTCCCGGACGGCGGAACATCACGTAAAGAGGCTGAAAAGGATATTTCAGGACTTCGTGAGACTGACATAGTTACAATGAGAAATCAGACCGGAAAGCTTTATTCGATATTCGTTAATCTTACTGGGATTTTCCCGCTTTTGGGAATCCTCGGTACGGTTGTATCGCTTCTCGGACTCGTGGCAGATGATACAGATGTTACCGGCAATTTTTACGGAGCCTTGACTTCGACATTCTGGGGACTCATTTTTGCGATTATCTTCAAATTCCTCGACGGAGTTATTTCTGCTAAAATAGAGGATAACGAAAAAACAGTTGCACTGTACCTCGACAGGAACAATGTTCCCGACCGTATCACAACTGCTGTTCCTGAGCAGACTGAGGCACCTAAACGTGCGGAAGTCTGCGAACCTCCGACAGAGATAATCGAGCCTGTAAAGAACGATGATCCGAATGAGAGAGTATCCGAGATAATCATCAGCGACAGGGATTCTGTTGCGGAGATACTCAAGGCGCTGAATTACGGGGATGATAAGCGATGAACGGCTTTCACAAGAGCAAGGGAATCGTTATCGAGCTTACAGCTCTTCTCGATGTAATAATGATAATGCTGTTCTGGGTAATGATGAGTGTCAAGGACAGCAGCGAGCAGGCGAAGGCTGAGGCTGATAGCAGAGTCTCCGTGGTGGAAAGACAGCTTGCAGATACACAGGACGAGCTTGATAGCGTGCGTGCAGAGACTGACGCCGAGATAGCAAGAGTCTGGGAGATCGCTGAAAATGTTGATAAGAAGGCCGCAGATACTCAGAAGGCGCTCCACGGATATGAGCAGGGAATGCTCGTGACGCTGAATATAAAATATGATACCGACGGTATGCTTTATGTGAGCAACTATGCTGAGCAGCTTGGAAAAGCCTCTATTTCCTCTGAGGATGATATGTATCAGTTAATAATATCTGCACTTCAGAAGGCTGGGCTAAAAGAGGATGACATAATCCTGTGTGCGCTTGTCTACGACAGTAAGAATTCGCTATACAAGCACGTAAAAAACGTCAAAGCAGCCGTAGAACGCGTAAGAAACGTCTACAAGAGCTTTTATTGTACCTATATTGATACTTCAATATGAAAGGAAGAGTTAAAATGGCAAATGGCAAAAAGAATCACGGCAAACATGGAGCTCCACCCCCTCCGCCTCCGCAGGAGAAGGTAGTAGTAAAGAAAAGAGGAGGCGGATGTCTCATTGCGTTGATAATACTTATACTCCTTGCAATACTGGCATTTCTGCTGGGCTTCCACTTTGGCTGGTGGGGCAAAGGCAAGGGCGATGGTGACGGCGACGGAAAATCCTCCGGAAACAGTACTACCTCCGCAAATAAGGAAGCTGCACAGACAGATGTGTATGTGACAGTTTCCGGTGCTAAGTATATCTATGAGAACAACAGCATCGACATCGAGGCTTTCGTTAATAAGGCAGCCGAGATCGAAGGAAAGGTGCTTGTTCATATCACCGATGATAACGCCATAGACAGTGCTATGAACGAGCTCACATCAGCTCTTTCAAAGTCGAAGATAAGTTATGTGGAGGAAACCACCGCAGAGGCGCAGACCACCTCGAAAGCATAGCACATACAGGACCGGAGCAATGCTCCGGTCTTTTTGTCGGCTTTTGCCGTATTTCACTGAATATAGCGTGATTTCACAATTTCAACTATATTATATTACGGGAGTAAATAAATCTTGACATCATTTGGAAAATATGATATAATATTTTTGTTTTATTAAGATAAACGCTGCGCATCTGAATATATGAGTAATATCTGTCCGCTCCGTTATGACGTTGTTTGCGCCTGTTCCGGACACATATTTGTAGTGTTGACCGTGCTTAGTGTTGATTAAGCGCGGTTTTGTACTGTACGGAGGTCCTTTGAATGAAAAAGATAAGAGTAAATACAAGCTGCCCCTATGATGTGGTCATCCAGCGGGGAAGTCTTTCTTCATGCGGCGAATATATATCAGCCGTTACAAAATCGAAGAAGGCTGTTGTAATAACCGACGATATAGTTGCCGGACTCTATCTTGACACTGTTAAGGACTCGCTGAATAACAGCGGATTTGAGATCACAGAGTATGTTTTCCCTAACGGAGAACAGTCCAAGAATCTGGCTAATCTCTGTAAGATATACGATTTTCTCTGCGAGAGCGGCATTACAAGAAGCGACATAATAGTAGCTCTTGGAGGCGGCGTTGTTGGAGATATTACTGGTTTTGCCGCAGCTTCCTATCTGCGCGGAGTAGAATTCGTCCAGATCCCCACAACTCTGCTGGCGCAGGTGGATTCTTCGGTTGGAGGAAAGACCGCTATTGATATTAAGGGCGGAAAGAACCTTGTAGGCGCTTTCAAGCAGCCTGCTCTTGTACTCTGCGACAGCGACACTCTGAAAACGCTTTCCCGCGAGACTCTTTCTGAGGGAATGGGAGAGGTCATAAAATACGGAATGATACGTGATGCCGAACTGTTTTCAGTTTTAGAGCAGCACGATATAAATACGATAGACGAGGTCATGGACGAGATTGTTTACGCCTGCATTGACATTAAGCGTGATGTAGTAGAGCACGACGAATTCGACAGAGGCGAGCGCTTTATACTCAATTTCGGTCATACTCTCGGACACGCTCTTGAGGGCTGGCACAATTATACCGGCTATTCCCACGGAATGGGAGTTGCTGCCGGTATGTGCATGATTACGGACAGATTTGCCTCTCCGGAGACAGCAGTTCGCCTGAGAAAGTGCGTTTTGCAGTATGGACTTCCCACAGGCACGGATATACCCATGAACGAACTGCTGCCTTTCTGCTCAAAGGACAAGAAGCGCGAGTCCGGGAATATCAGCTTTATTGTCTGCGATACCATAGGAAAAGCTGAGATCAGAAAAGTGTCAATGGAAGAATTTTCGAAGCTTATGGAGGGCTGAGCATGGATATTTGCATAAAACCGTCGCTGCTCAGCGGCAGAGTGGAGATACCTGCATCCAAGAGCTGTGCACACAGAGCTATAATATGCGCTTCCCTTGCGGAGGGAAGCTCTGTCATCAGAGGAGTTACCATGTCCAAGGACATAGAGGCTACGATAGGCGCAATGTCAGCTCTGGGCGCTGAGATAACTGTTTCAGGCAGTACAGTCACAGTTAACGGCATAAGCAGCAGTACTAAAAAAGCTGTTGTTGACTGCAACGAGAGCGGTTCAACGTTGCGCTTTGTTATACCCATAGCCGCAGCTCTTGGCATCGAGGCTGAGTTTTTTGGCAGGGGCAGACTCCCTGAAAGACCGATAGACATATACAGTCGCGAGCTCGGCAGGAAGGGCATAAGCTTTCTGACCGAAAAAATGCCTTACAGAATCGCAGGCAGACTTGAAGGCGGAAGATACGAGATCGAGGGAGACGTTTCCTCTCAGTTTGTAACCGGACTGCTGTTTGCTCTGCCGCTTCTTGACGAGGATTCCGAGTTGATGCTTACTTCGCATCTTGAATCGCGCCCCTATGTTGATATAACGATAGATATACTCAAACGCTTTGGAATAGCGGTTGATGAGACTGAAAACGGCTTCCGTATATGCGGTGGTCAGAAGTATATCCCCCACGATGAAAAGATCGAGGGAGATTATTCTCAAGCGGCTTTTTTCTTTGTTGCCAACGCCCTCGGCTCAGATATAGAAATAGGAAATCTGTCAGCAGAAAGCGTTCAGGGAGACAGAAGGATACTTGATATAATCAGGGATATGAGCATCGGCGGCAGCTTGGGAAGCTTCCGTGCGGACTGCTCAGACATACCGGACCTTGTGCCGGTACTGGCTGTATTGGGAGCTTTCGGCAGCGGAGAATCTGTCATTTACAATGCCAAGAGACTTAGAATCAAGGAGAGCGACCGTCTTGCTACTACTGCCGCTATGCTAAATGAGCTGGGCGGAGACGTCCGTGTTACTGATGACGGACTTATTATCACTCCTACCGGTGCTATGCACGGCGGAGTTATCAGCAGTGCCGGAGACCATCGCATAGTAATGGCTGCTGCTGTGGCTGCAACACGCACGGACGGCGAAGTTATTATTAAGGGAGCAGAAGCTGCTGAAAAATCCTATCCCGATTTCTTTAGAGACTACATTGACCTCGGAGGTAAGGCGAATGTCATCCATATGGAATAACAGGATCTCAATATCCATATTCGGAGAATCACAGGGACCGGCTATCGGTGTCACCATCGACAACTTGCCCTCCGGAGAATTTATAGATGTTGATGAGATCTCAAGATTTATGGCAAGGCGCTGTATCGGCACGAAAGCTGTCGGACGTGAAAACATAATGCCTCATGTTATGTCCGGTATATATAACGACCGCACTACCGGAACTCCTCTGTGTGCATTCATACAGAATGTGGGAGTCAAAGCGCCGCAGCATACTAATCTTGACAAGCTTGCCCGTCCCGGACACGCTGACTACACGGGAGCGGTAAGATACAGAGGCTTCAGCGACCTCAGGGACGAGGGACACTTTTCCCAGAGGCTTACTATACCACTTTGCTTTGCGGGAGCCATCTGCGCTCAGATACTGGAACGCCGTGGAATATACACAGGCGCTCATATAGCGAGCATACACAATATCAAGGATAATCCCTATGATCCGGTAAATATAACCCGTGACGGTGTTATCAGCATAAGGCATAAGGACTTCCCGGTCATAAACGACCGCAGAGGCTGGCTCATGCAGGAGGACATCAGGAAAGCCGGAGAGGCAGGAGAGTCCCTTGGCGGAGTGATCGAGTGTGCTTCTGTAAATGTTCCTGCCGGAGTGGGATCGCCTATATTTGATGGACTGGAAAACAATATCGCGCAGCTTATATTCGGCATACCGGGAGTGACCGGTCTTGAATTTGGTGCCGGATTCAGGTCAGCGAGAATGGTAGGAAGCCAGAACAACGATGATTTTTACGTAGACAATCATGGCTATGTTCTCACAAAGACCAATAACCATGGCGGTATCCTCGGGGGAATTTCCTCCGGAATGCCCATAACGCTGAATGTTGCCGTAAGGCCTTCCCCGTCAGTGGGAAAGGAACAGAAGGGCGTAGATATGACTGATATGAGCGGCGGAACAGTACCTGCTTCTGATGATCACGAGCCGTGTACAGTGCCGGGAACAGTTGCCTGCGTGGAGGCTGCTGTGAATATAGCACTTCTGTCGAATATGATAGATTACCCGAATTTCTGTTAAGGTGAAGAAATGCAGGAAGAAAATATAATGAAAATGGCAGCGTTTGCCGATACTGAGATAAAGGACGTGCCGACGCTGAATATATTGCTTTGCTATCTGCTTTATAAGATAGCGAAGCCGGTTGAGGCTGAGCAGCTTTATGATATAGCTATCGGCACGGGAGTTATTAACTACTTCTATTATCAGGATTCACTGGCGTATCTACTGGAAAACGGACTTGTTAAAAAGGAAAACGGCGAGAATCATACTGTGATGTATGAGCTTCAGCCCAAGGGCAGGGAATGTGCCAGACAGCTCAAAACATACGCTCCCAAGTCCTACCGCGACAAGCTCGTGCTTGCTGCAATGAGGTATTTTGCCCGGCTGAAAGCTGAACAGGAACTTAAAATCGTGTACGAGCCTCTTGAGAACGGTTATTATACCCATGTGCGCTGTCTTGATGTTGACTGCGACCTCATGGATCTCAGACTCTATGCACCTGACCTTGCACAGGCAAAGCTGATAGGTGAGAAGATACTGCTCAATCCAGCCGGATTTTACGGAAAAGTAGTGGAGCTTGCTCTTTCAAACGAGGAGCCTCCCTACGATCTTACCGATAACTGAAAAAGCAGCCAACGGAAGCTGAATGCTTCTGCTGGCTGCTTTGTTTTATTTTCTTCTGAGGTATTTAGAGGTCTTGTTTTTCTTTTTTCTGTCATACATAAGCTGGTCTGCCTGAGTGATAAGTGCAAACAGTTTTGAACCGTTTTCAACCTTACTTACGATTGTGCCGATGCTGGCGGTTATCTCGTAGGGCTTGTTTATGACATGATTCATACTTTCAAGGTGACTTTTAAAAGTAAGCTCGAGAGTCGCTATATCATCCTCGGTAGCGTTTTCGCCGAGTATTATGAACTCGTCACCGCCGAATCTAGCACAGATACGGCTACCCTTGCAGCATTCATCAATAACTGAGGCGAGCTGCTGGAGGGCGAAATCCCCCTCCTTATGGCCGAAGTTGTCGTTGATATATTTCAGACCGTCCATGTCGATGAAGGAAACGAGAATATTTTTGCCCTCAGTCTCGCACTGCCTGAAAATGAGGTCTGCGGTGCGGATGAAGCCGTTTCTGTTGTAAATACCGCAGAGTGGATCAATGACATAGAGCTTATCCAGCTCGTCGATCATGCTGTTGAGGTGGATGAGCTTGCGGATGTTTTCAAATGAATTGCTTATATTCATCATGAGCGAGTGGCACAGGAAGCTCTTTATGGGGAAATCTCCGTTGGAGATTATGTAGTATCCGAGGCATCTTTCACGGAAATGGAGGGGGAGGAAAAAGCTGACATTTCCGCCTGTCATAAAGGGCTGAGGGTACATATCCTCGCTGTTGAAGCTGTTAACGGAGGATACCTTTCCCTTGTTCCAGATCAGGGGAGCGCTCATTCTCTTGGTATAGCCGTGGATCTGATAGTTATCGACCTTAGCGGAGGAATACTTATCGAAGTAAATGCCATCCCATTCAGAGCAGAGGCATATACAGAAGCGTTCGCAGCCGAGTTCGCCGATAAAATCGCTGATGATAGCGATACTTGCATCGGCAGTTTCGGTATCCGCCAGCTTGGATGTAATGCGGTTCAGAGTAGAAATATCCGTCTTGCAGTTTTCGATGAGCTTGAGGGTGCTCTTTTTGTAGTTGGGAAGGTCGTTTATGGCAGCCTGTTTGCAGCCGCAGCTTTCCGTAAATACAGGAACAGTCTTGATAAATGTATTTTTCTTAACTCTTTTGCCGTCAGCGAGCTTTAAGATGATCTCGCAGCAGGTAAAGCCGGTCTTACTCAGCGAGCGCGAAACGGAAGTAACAGCCGGATAGAAGTGCCTTGCACTGTAAGTGTTATCGAAGCCTGTAACGAGGACGTCTTTAGGTACTTCGTAGCCATTTTTCTCCAGAGTCATTATCACGGAAAGAGCCATGGTGTCGTTAGCACAGACGATAGCATCGGGAAGAGGCATACCGGAACTGAGAAATTCCTCGGTAGCTTTGATACCGTCGATGGCTCTGAACTCACCGTAATAGATACGGTTTTCGTCGATAGCAAGACCTGCGTCATCAAGAGCGCTCCGGAAGGCGTCAAGCCTGTCAACAGCCTCGGGATTGGCAAGGGGACCGGAAATATAATAGAAGGTCTTGGCGCCGTGCTCAGTGATAAGATGCTCTGTCATTTGTTTCATAGCAGTGAAATTATCAGTATTCACGCTGTAAAACTCAGGGTAGTCATCGCAGCCAACAACAACAGTAGGAAGTTTTGATGCCTTAGCCTTAGCGGTGATCTTCTCTTTTTCGTTGGGATCATTGATGGTGTTTGTCAGAAGTATGATTCCGTCGAAGCGCTCAAAGTTTATAAGCTCGTAGATATTATATTCACCGACATCGTAGTGGGAACTGGTCATGACGCCGCCGAATGCAGAGAAACAGGAGATATTTACATTGTTCTGCTTGGCACAGTCAATAATTCCTTCGAGTATGCTATTCTGGTATTCCTCGTCGATGCCGGCGAGGACGACTGCTATCTCAGTAAATTTTCCGATGGACATACACACACCGCCTGTGATTAAAATTTGTATATTAAAACAGTATATGCTGATGATAATTCACACAGTTACTATTATACCATAGTTTTTGAGCAAAATCAACAAAAATTCTTTAAAACCGCAAAAAATAATAAGTTGTTGGGTGGTTCTGCTTGCTATAATCATTTATTGTGAAATATGTGTGTGTGTTTTTCTTGACAATTTTGAAAAAAGCGTGTAAAATATAAATGTATTGTCAAGTGCTGAGGGATATTGTATCATTCTGAGCAGCACTTACCACTATTATAATAATACGGAGGTTGTTATGGAACCAAATAAAAGACCTCAGGGCAGAGAGAAAAAAGTTACTGGCGACAGTAAGGGCGTACATAAGAGAGGCGAAGGCCTCGGCACCGGCAAGGCAGGCTCTAAGGACTATTCCGGTCAGTCGGCGTCATCCGGCGGCGGAATGAAGCGTGCTGCTATCGGCGGAGGCGGCGGTGTAGCTATTTTAGCAATACTCGCAATGCTTCTTTTCAAGGGCGGCGGACTTGGCGGACTCCTCGGCGGCTCCGGCGGAGGCGGCGGAAATGACAGCACCGATAATAAGCCAGGCATGAGTAGCTCCAGTGGATATTCAGCAAGCGGCGAGAGCTCCATAAATACTGCTGTTGCCAATGGTTCGCGCGAAAAGAGAACAGTTATCAAGGGCAACAATCAGGATACAGTTACAATGATGGTGTATATGTGCGGTACCGACCTTGAATCTAAGTACGGCATGGCTTCATCTGATATGGAGGAAATGCGTCAGGCGAGTGTAAACTTCGGTGACAATATGAATATCATCGTTTACACCGGCGGCTGCAATAAGTGGAAGACCAGCGGTATAAGCTCATCCGTCAATCAGATATACCAGATAAAGAACGGACAGCTCACCAGACTTGTTTCCGACGACGGCAGCAAGGTTATGACCTCACCTGATACACTTTCAGCATTTATAAAGTATTGCAGCAGCAATTATCCTGCCAACAGAAATGAACTCATATTCTGGGATCACGGCGGCGGATCGGTAAGCGGCTACGGCTACGATGAAAAGTATGCCAAGAAGGGCTCAATGGACCTTGCCAACATAAGCAAGGCTCTGAAGGGCGGCGGAATAAAGTTCGATTTCATTGGCTTTGACGCCTGCCTTATGGCAACAGCTGAGAATGCTCTCATGCTCAACGATTATGCTGATTACCTTATAGCCTCTGAGGAGACTGAGCCAGGTATCGGTTGGTACTATACAAACTGGGTAAGCGAGTTTGCAAAGAATACTTCTATGCCGACTCTTGACATCGGAAAGCGTATAGTTGACGACTTTGTAAGCGAGTGCGCCAAGAAGTGCAAGGGACAGAAGACTACTCTTTCCGTGATTGACCTTGCTGAATTTGCAAATACAGTACCGAAGGACCTTTCTGCGTTCTCCAAGTCTATCAGCACAAAGATGTCGAATGATGAATACAAGGAGCTTTCCGACGCTCGCTATGCAACAAGAGAATTTGCAGAGAGCTCCAAGATAGATCAGGTGGATCTTGTAAATCTTGCTCAGAATATCGGCACTGACGAGGGCAAGGCGCTTGCTGAAACGCTCAAGAGCGCAGTCAAGTACAACAGGACCTCAACAAATATGACTAATGCTTACGGTGTTTCTATCTACTTCCCATACAAGCGCACATCATATGTGGACAACGCTTGCAGCACCTATGATCAGATAGGAATGGATTCTGATTATGCAAACTGTATCCGTCAGTTTGCTAAGCTTGAAACAAGCGGTCAGATCGCAGCCGGCGGAAGCTCGTCGCCTCTTGGCTCGTTGTTCGGACTCGGCGGCTCATCAGGTTCATCGGGCAGTGCTGACGTTATCGGCTCGCTTCTTTCAGCCTTTATGGGCGGCTCAGGAAGAAGCATCAAGGGACTTGACAGTTCCAACACAGAGTTCATGTCCGGCAGCGACACCGAAGATACAGCTGAATATCTTGCAGAGAACTACTTCGATCCTTCAAACCTTGTATGGGAGGAGAAGGACGGCAAGTACATGATAGACCTCCCGTCATCACAGTGGGATATGGTACACAGCGTAGACATGAATATGTTCTATGATGACGGTCTTGGATACGTTGATCTCGGACTGGACAACCTCTACACCTACGAGGGAGACAGCCTTGTTGCTGACACTGACCGCAACTGGGTGGCTATCAACGGACAGCCTGTTGCTTATTACCATACAGATACTCTCACCGATGAGGACGGCAAGGACGTCAATATGGGATATGTTCCTGCAATGCTCAACGGTGACAGAGTAAACCTTATCATTGTCTTTGAGGGCAGTGACGGCTATGTGGCAGGAGCTACAAGTGACTATGTGAACGGCGAAACAGACACAGTAGCCAAGAGTATGACAGAGCTCACACCCGGCGACAAGCTTGATTTCATCTGCGATTATTACTCCTATGATATGGAGTATCAGGATTCCTATTATCTTGGTGACACCATGTATGTTACAGATGAAATGACTGTAAGCAACGTTGATGTAGGCGAAGGCGATGTCCGTATACTCTACCTGTTCACTGACATTTACAATCAGGAATACTGGTCTGAGGCGATACAAAAGTAAACACAATAAGAAGCTCCCGGAAGCGGTGGATAAGACTGCTCCGGGAGCTGTTTTTTATCTGTGCAGTTTCTGGACTATCCTGAGGCAAGCTTCCGTGTGCATTATCCAGTGTCTTGAAAACGGCATCTGTATAAGTCCGCGGACATCCTTGCCGCACCAGTAATCCACCAGCCAAGCGGCGCTCTCGTCATTGCTGACGACATTGAGAGCTTTCAGTTCACTTCTGCGTTCTTCGGTGATCTTCTTTCTGGTATCGTCGAAGGACAGACTGAGCAGCATTTTTTCAGTGCTTTCCTTGACTTCTGCGATATAGGAGCAGAGCTCTCCAATGTCGAGCTGCTTTGAAAAATCGGCTATCTGCTGCTTTACGAGCTCGTTGCCGGTAGTTATGATAGGGGAGCAAATGCGTTTCTGATAATCGCAGCGGAAGAATACCTGTTCGTCGCCGCTGATAAGAGTATGCGCGACTATATCTTCAATGCGGAAAATATGCCACAGAGAATAAGCGACTGTTTTACTGTGGTAGCCGTCGGCGTTGATAAAGGGGATAGCACAGAACTCCTCCCTGCTCAATTCGTGGGTAAAGGAGAGGATGGTGTCCATGATATTGCTGCGAAGCTCCAGTAAAGCGCCGATACCGGACTGAAAAGTATCTCTTTTCTTTATAAGAGACTGCATATTTTTATTCAGCTCCGACCATTCCTTGTTCATAGCGGTAGACCTCTCTTAGCTTGATATAATAATATGATACTGAAAAAAGCGATTATTGTCAATAGTTGGGCTGTGGTGAAATTCAACAGTTTTCGGAGAAATAGTGCATGGAGATTTATAGAATATTTTTGTAGTATTCCTATTGACAAACTATGTATTCCTATGGTATAATACATACAAATTCAATAGGATTTCAGTACAAAGAAAAGGAAGTGTACCTGATGACTCTGATCTTCACTTCACTCCTTAGGATAAATTACAGATTCGGACGAATGCAGCGATGTTGTACAACTGATAATTCGTTATTGATCTGATTAATTTTGAAAAGGAGTATTTATTATGAGTAATTATAAATTTGAGACTTTACAGCTTCACGTAGGACAGGAACAGGCAGATCCCGCAACGGATTCAAGAGCAGTTCCGATATACCAGACAACATCTTATGTTTTCCATGATTCTGCTCATGCAGCAGCACGTTTCGGACTCACCGATGCCGGAAACATTTACGGCAGACTTACAAACTCCACACAGGACGTGCTTGAAAAGAGAGTTGCAGCTCTTGAGGGCGGCGTAGCTGCACTGGCGGTAGCATCAGGCGCGGCTGCTATCTCCTACACAATACAGGCACTTGCAGGCAAGGGAGAACACATTGTAGCACAGGAAACAATTTACGGCGGTACATTCAATCTTCTTGGACACACACTTCCTCAGTACGGCATTGAGACTACCTTTGTGGACATACATGACCTTTCTGCTGTTAAGTCAGCAATACGTCCGAAACAAAGGCAATATTCATCGAGACTCTCGGAAACCCCAGCAGTGATATACCGGACATAGAGGCTCTTGCTGCAATTGCACATGAGCACAAAATTCCTCTTGTTATCGACAATACCTTCGGTACACCTTATCTTATCAGACCTATTGAGCACGGTGCTGACATTGTAGTACATTCAGCAACAAAGTTCCTTGGCGGACACGGAACTACTCTCGGCGGAATAATCGTGGATTCAGGAAACTTCAACTGGTCGCCTGAGAAGTATGCGCCTATTGCTGCACCTAATCCCAGCTATCACGGAGTATCATTCACAGCAGCTGCCGGAAAAGCTGCTTTTGTGACATACATAAGAGCTATACTTCTCCGTGACACAGGAGCTGCAATTTCACCGTTCAATGCATTCCTGCTTATTCAGGGCATTGAGACTCTTTCACTCAGAATAGAGCGTCACGCTGAGAACACACGCAGGGTAATAGAGTACCTTTCAAAGCATCCTCTGGTAGAGAAAATTAATCATCCCTCACTCCTGAGTCATCCCCAGCACGAGCTTTACAAGAAGTATTTCCCCAACGGTGGCGGATCAATATTTACCTTTGACATAAAGGGCGGCAGGGAAGAAGCTTGGAAGTTTATTGACAATCTCAAGATATTCTCGCTGCTTGCAAATGTTGCTGACGTAAAGTCACTTGTAATACATCCTGCATCTACAACTCACTCACAGCTCAGTGATGAGGAGCTCAACGAGCAGAACATCCACCAGAATACTATCCGCCTTTCCATAGGAACAGAGCACATCGACGATATAATCGCCGACCTTGAAAATGGTTTTTACGCAATTAAGTGAACCTATATATTTACCTGACCAAAGCCGTCTCTGAACTGAGACGGCTTTGGCATTTTCTACAAATGAAAAGGCGATTTATTGTAAATGTATACAAATAATTGATTCTGATTGACAAGTTTATAAAAAACTCTCGAATCTCGACCGGATGTGTGCTATAATTATATATATGTAGCTATCGGATAATTATATAGCGATAGTTTGAATGTATTCTGGAGGGAAACTGTTATGAGCGATTTCAACATCAGTGATTTTACTTTTTCAGACGCGATGACTCAGTTTTCAGAACTTGTTGACGCTATTCTCATAGTTGACGGAAATGCCGATATTTACAAAGCTGTGCTGCGCCGCAGACTTTTCAAGGACTGCATTTCCGAGACCGGCAGCTATCACGATCTTATAGAAAAGCTATGGTATCATTTTCACGACAGCACAGATACAGTAGTTGATGATTACCATGTTTTTATTCCATCTTCCGGAAAATTCAGCGGAAAATACAGCAAAAAGGTAAACCTTCTCGTAGACGGTATCACTCATACAGTTCAGATAACCATTTTCCCCTTAGAAAAAGAAAACATATATATGTTCATCCTTGACGAAATGGACAGCAGCCAGTATGTGGACGAAAAGCTCACCGACAAAAAAGTTGATACCATACAGAATACATATCTTTTCTCCATGTATGTAGACATCGTAAGGGATACTATCAACAGTATCAGTGTCACCGAGCTTTCAGATGAGGTAATTAATCAGCAGCTGAAATATTCTGAGTGGCGTATGATGATCGTAAATATGATAGGTGCGGACGATCAGGCGCTTTTCCTCGAAAGGACCGAGCCGGAATACCTTAAAAAGAATCTCACTCCCGGACGTACTACCTCCTTTGACTGCCTTATGATGAATCTTGAGGGCAAGTATATCTGGGTAAAGTTGATTTTCAGCCGTGCGGAGACCAGTAATGACAATGACTTCCGTTTTGTATTCATGGTGCAGAATATCCACGAAAACGCCGTGGAGCTGATGTCCACCCTGAAAATGTACGAGGGGCTCGCCTCTATGGATTCACTTACGGCGGTGTTCAATCACGGCAGAATAGAGACAGAGGTATACAATGCTATCGACGCCGTAAAGAAGAATGGCACAAGTATCTCTCTCATGCTGCTGGATATAGATTATTTCAAGCACGTAAACGACGAATATGGTCATGCAGTAGGTGATTCAACTCTCGTGCATTTTGTAGATACAGTAAAGAATACAGTCAGTGAGTGCAATGCAGTGCTCGGAAGGTGGGGCGGCGAGGAATTTGTCGCTGTTTTCTATGACAAAACCAAGGAAGAGATAGCTGAGCTCGCAGAAAACATAAGAGAAAGAGTTGCAGCCGAAAGCTTCAATAAGGTCGGAGGAATAACCTGCAGTATAGGTGTTACGGAAATATCTCCGGAGGATACCTTTGACACTGCTTTTGAGCGTGTGGACAAGGCTGTTTACGACGCAAAGGCAGGGGGAAGGAATTGCGTAAGAATAATACTGCCGGCGTCAGTCTGCTGAAAATTGCTCAAAAAATAAGCGCTGATTCGTAATGAATCAGCGCTTTTCTCATGCCTGTTTAAGTTTCATTTCACGTTTCTTTTCGTACATACGGCTGTCTGCAAGACATTCAGCTGCTTCCGGGTTATGCTCCGTGCAGTTGTAAACAGCCATACCGTAGGCAATTGATAGTGGTACGGGAGGCTCTTCAGTGTTATTATAGTCCATTACAGCCTTAGTGAACTTTGAAATGCTGAGGTTGTAGTCTTCGCGGCAGGTGCTCTCTTCAAGCACGGCAAAGAATTCATCGCCGCCCACACGATAGATATTTCCGTATGAGCCGAAGCTCTCACTTAGCACTTTTGCAGCACCGATGATATGACGGTCACCCTCTGCGTGTCCGTAGACATCGTTCACCTTTTTGAGCTCATTGATGTCAAAATGGACGAATATACATATACCCTCATCCCGCTTCATTATTTCGTTTTCTCTGGAAACGAAGGCGGTACGGCTGCCGAGACCGGTGAGCGCATCCTTCATAGCAAGTGAGCGCATGATCTCCGCCTGACTGGAGCGCAGCTCTATCTCAAGTATGTGTCGGTACTCATATACGGCGAGTATCATAACGAATACGATAAGTCCGATAACAGTGAGGAAGGCCGTACCATTGGTGTTGCTGACGTAATACATTATCATGTCAAGGATACCTGATAGCATGAGCACGGTAAGAGCGCTAACCAGGAACATACTCTTTTTGCGGTCGATCCTGCCCTTGATAATAGAAGTGGCAACGATGTGGATTATGAGTACAACGCCGGCAACGATTAGAATGTGAGTGATGAAAAGCAAGGAGTAGTAATCAGTGATACCGGCACAAACGAGTGTCAGGTTCACAACAGAATTGATAGCGCTTAAAAATACCAGTGTATTAATTCTGATGTCTTGGAGATTTTTTGTGTATGCCGCAATGAACATAAGCACGGGTATAGAAAGCACAGCCAGCGACATATATTCCAGTGTGCGGAGCATAGCGCAGTTATCGGTGAGAATACGCATAATTAATGTCTGCGACCCTACCCAGGTGCTGACTATCATTGTTATAGCACCGAGACATATAGCTTCCAGCATATCGCCGCAGAGTCTGTCCTCAACGATACCGATGAGGAAGAGTATCAGTCCGAAGATAAAAGTGATGATACACAGAGCGAATTTTACACCGCTGCTACGGGCAAGATCCTTGAGAAATTCGCGAGAATCTTCAAGTGATGCTTCATAGCAGCCTGTGGTACCGTCATCGCAGAGTGAATCGGCTTCGATGCGAAGCTCACGGACATCTGTGAATGTGGGAATCGTTATGGTGTGTACGGCTTCACCGTAGCGTTTACCGTAGATTCCGCCGAGCTTCGGGTGAAAATCGTAAAGAAGCTTATTATCCAGATAGACCTTGAAGGTCATGTTGTGGGTAACGAGGCAGAGACTTCTGCCCTCCACCCAGTCTCCGTCGATATTCCGCGTCAGGGTTTTTGAGGCTGATTTATCTGAAAAGATAGTTTTAAGCGAGATCATTTCACCGCTGCTATCTGTCCAGCCGGAGATGAAGTCGTCTTTCGCAACATTTGTGCCGCCCCGGTACTGGAGCTGGAAGGTAAGAGCGAACAGCAGGAGCAGTAGAACGAGAACGCCGGCAGCTGTTACGAGAAACAGGTGTAATTTATGCATAATATCAACTCCTTTGGTCAGAAGTGATTAATATGGAATTAAAGCATGAGCATATCCTTAAATAAATTATAGCTTACCGGTGAGGGAAAGTCAATTGACAGAATGTTAATTTTAAATATAATTTGCAGGAACGTGTCTGAAAATAGTTTTTGCATTCGAATGTTATATATGGTATAATTAATAAGTAGTCCAGAAATGACAGAAAGGCGGTGGCTGAAATAAAGGTTTTTGATTTTGATAATACAATTTACAAAGGTGAAAGCTCCATAGATTTTGCTCTTTTCATGATGAGGAGCAATAAACGTGTGATCCTGTATTTGCCTTCAATCTTCTGGAATCTGTTAAGATACAAGCTTTGTATCGTGGACAGGGAAAAGCTTCAGGCTGCAATAACCAATGCGGTCAGATTTATAGTTCGTGATAAGGATGAATTCCTCCGGCTTGCTGACAGCTTCTGGAAAAAGAATGGACGAAAGCTTGATAAGCGTATGCTTGACAGAATTAGTGCAGATGACTTAATAATAACCGCAAGTCCCTCGTTCCTCATCAGTGCGGCAGGGAACAGGCTTAAAACGAAGAATATCATCGGCTCGGTTCTGGACCTTGATAAAAAGGAAGTAGCATACCTGAATTTCGGTGAGAACAAGGTCAGAAGATACCGTGAGCTTTACGGCTCGGAAAGCATCAGCTGCTTTTACACGGATTCATTCAACGACCAAAAAATGATGAATATTTCCGATAGAGTTTATCTGGTAAAAAACGGAAAGCTCAGACGTATCAAATAGAGAAATTAGACAAGGAGTATCATTATGAAAAAAATAACAAGCATTATTCTTTCGGCAGTGATCAGTGCGAGTGCGGCATTTTCTCTATCTTCCTGCGGCAAGGATTATAAGTCGGTTCACAACGAAAGCGTTGTAACGACTTCTGCCACAAGTGCTGTCACCACAGTGCTTTTGACCACCACCACCACAACAACAACAACAACTACTACTACGACAACAGCACCGCTCATGCCTCCCATGACTCAGCCTGCCGAGTTCGTGGACAGCTTTGAAAATGACGGATATATATTCAATCTTGCCAGTGGTCCGAACAATACGATATTTGCAGCTATTTCAGATCAGAACGAGTACAAAGCTGTCGTTTTTGATCCTGTTCATAATAAAACGCTTAGAGAAATTGATCTCCAAGGCTTTGAATATGAACCGCTTGGAATGTTCAGTGACGGAACTATCGTTTCATATTCAACGGTCGGCGGCGTTACTTTCAATTTCTACCCAGAAGGAAAGGCAGAGCCGGAGGTATTTAAGCCTGATTTGAGCACCTATTCTCCCATGCATATGGACATGAAGAATGACTGCATATACTGCGTGAACGACAGCGGCTATTCAATAACGAAAATTGACAGAAACGGCAGGACCTCTGTGCTGTTTGCTGATAAAGGTCTGAGGAATATAATGAGTATATGTGCAGATGACGGATACTTTCACGGGCAGACAGCCAGCGAAGAAACAGAAACAGGCGTAAAAGACGGATTGTTCTCGCTTACTGACGGCAGACTGTATTCTTACGTCTCGGAAAATCCTGCTGATAGCTTTGTAATAAGCGGCGGCTGTGTCGATACTTTGACCGAACCTGACAGCGTCGTTTATAATGGAGTAATGGAATACTACGAAATGCCCGGAGGAAAGTACAAAAAGTCGTATCGCATAACTGAGTCGGGCAGCACAGTTCATCATCTCTTTGCTGACGTAGACAGTCCCTATGTTTTCCTTGCAAGATATTCTGATGGTCAAGGATACAGTGGAATAAGGGATTTGAGCTTAATTGATCCTGCGAATGGTAAACTCGCAGTTGTCTATGATTGTACCGCAGACGGAAACGGCAATGTCGCCAATGTTCATGCGGTATATTTACCCGATGTCGGACGCTGGTTCGCGGGAATGGATTACATGGACGAGAACGGTGTCGGCGGAAATTATAAGATCATGATGATAGATCCTGAGCAGCTCGAATTTGGCAGCAAGCTTGAAGAGATAGAAACTCCACAGAAAAAATATGTTCCTGTTGAGGTAGGCGAGAACTTCAGAGAAGTCCGCAAAGTGGCTGATGAAATTGAAGAGGAATTTGGTATAAAGCTGCTTGTCGGAAACGAGGTCAAGAATGCCGAGTATTCATCGGGATACACATTTGATTCAGTAGAAGATGCTAACTACTGTTCTCCCGATGATGAGATATTTAATCTAAATGAGCTTAGAACAACACTAAAGATGTATCCCAAGGACTTCTTCGAGCATTTCAAGGCTGCAAACGGTCAGTGTGGTTTACGTATAGCACTTGTAAATGCTCTCAAAACTGATATGTATGCATCTTTCACTGCGGGCGGAGTAGCCTTTGATACAGGCGGCTGGTACAATATCGTGCTTTGTCACTATTCCTTCGGAACTGGCTCTACTTCCTTACACCATGAACTTCTTCACAGTGTTGAGAGCCTTATTTCAAAGAAATATCCTCTTGACCAAAACGAGTGGAATAGCATGAATCCCAGTGGCTTTGATTACACTCAGGATTTTGACGCATACATGACCGCTCCTGTAACGAGACCAGAGATCTTTTCCTATGAAGAGAATGCGGATAAAACCCTTCCGTACTTTCTTTCAAGCTACAGCCGTGTTACTCCTATGGAGGACAGAGCTACACTTGTAGAGGAGCTCTTTAAGTGGGAATTTGATGACGATAGTTATACATCTTACCACCAGAATGATGTTGAATTCTATAAGGACTACCCACACCTAAAGGCAAAGCTTGATTACCTTGCCAAGTGGACCAAGCAGGAGTTCGGCTACGTTTACTGGGAGGAGACTCTGAAGAATTACGCTGCAAACAATATACAGCCTTGGTAAAATAAAAGCTAGTTAAAGAAAGAACAGTTAAATGATAAAGAGCTTGGAAGCTAACATAAAACCCCTGTGTTGTTAATACACAGGGGTTTTGTTACGTTATCAGGCTTTGAGTGACGAAGATCAAAGAACAAGGACAAGTAGTATACCTACTACCCATGCAATTATGCCGGCAACGAGGTAAGAAGTACCAGATTTCTTCTTTCCCTTAGTAAGATTTATGATACCCAAAATTACTCCTGCAATAGGGATAAGAATAGACAGTATCATCAGACCGACATTTACCGCATCTTCATTATTTCCGCAGTTGGGACAAACAAAATTTCCCTCTTCCATCTCTGCTCCGCACTTTGTGCAAATTGCCATATTATCACCTCATTTTTTCAATTCCAGGCTTTTACGCCTA
>Ga0265298_10001566_pt1 | contig 33866 bp, 24 predicted proteins | sample AusTroGonzalo_MG_3_FD_193486 | JGI IMG/M metagenome (GOLD analysis project Ga0265298, IMG submission 193486) | Bovine rumen microbial communities from tropical cattle in Woodstock, Queensland, Australia - Gonzalo_01 | ecosystem: Host-associated > Mammals > Digestive system > Stomach > Rumen ... | reverse complement strand
GCGTTACCACCGAAGCCGAACGAAATGCCTTCGGGAACTTCGTCCTTCATATCTGCGGCAAGCTTGCCGACCTTACCCATGATTTCACCAGTGGTGTGGCCAGGGAGCAAGTTCATAGAAACGTCAACACGGGTGCGCTTACGCTTACGGTCGATACGGGTCGGACCTGCACCATCTTCAATGAAGAAGAGTTCGTTAGCGTTCACATAACCCTTGGTCGTCATGATAGGAAGTGTTTCGATATCGCTATGGCTCTGACGGTCTTTTTCCATCATGCGCACATACACGTCGTATTCTTCACCATCATCGGTAAACTGTCCTGCTTCGTAACCGCTCACTGCAATGTAGTTGTAGGTAGCGATGGTCTGGAGCGTGACACCGTAATCAGCGAGAGCCTGACGGTTAGGAATCATACGAATTTCGGGCTTACCGGCTTCGTAACTCATCTTCACGTCAACAATACCGTCAATCTTTTCCTTGATGCGGTCCATCACAATCTGCGATGCCTTCACCACGGAATCCTTGTGCAGGCCGCTCACTTCGAGCACCACGTCACCGGCGGAGTTGTTGTTCGTTTCAGAAGCGGAGGTCGACTTGATCGAAATAAATGCGTCAGGAATATCGGCCAAGTAGGGACGCAGCGAGTCCACAATCTCGTCGGTGCTGCGATGGCCGCCCTTCCATTCCGGCATCTTCTTCTTTTCCCAGTCCTTCAACAGCTTCACACGCATGGTGGCCTGGTTCGTGGTCGTCATACCGTTAGAACCACCCACGTTCATGCTGTAGTGCACGATTTCAGGAACGTCCTTGATTCTAGATTCAATAATGTGGGCGATGCTATCGGTCGTTTCGATGTTGGTACCCACAGGCATTTCAAGCTTCACTTGAATCATGCCCTGGTCCTGCTTAGGCATCACTTCCACCGTCAGGTAGTTCTTTGCCATTGCGCCCACAAAGAAAATCGTAGCGACAAGGGCTGCAACCTGGAACAACACGCCCGGAACAGAAAGGCAGAACGAAAGCGTCTTGAGGTACACAAAACGAATGCCGTTAAGTACCTTGGGGAAGATTCCGAAGAGCTTTTCGCCAATCGTGTGCTGGCCTTCGATGACGTTTCCGTTTTCGTCAAGCTTCTTGCCCTTGAACAAGTAGGCGGCCATGAGCGGGGTCAAGGTGAAGGTCACCAAGAGCGACACGAACGTGGCAAACACCATGGTAAGACCGAAGGTTCTAAAGAAGATACCTGCAATGGACTTCATGAAGGCAATCGGCACGAACACGCAAACGTTAGTCAGCGTAGATGCCATGATAGCGACCATGATTTCGCTAGTGCCCTTGTAGGCGGCTTCCTTCGGATCCAAACCAAGATTCAGCTTGTTGTTGATATTTTCAAGCACCACGATAGAGTTCGTCACCAAGAGACCCACAGAACTCGAAAGAGCCATGAGGGACATCATGTTGATACCGAATCCGGCGAAGTACATGAGCGTAAATGCACCAATCACAGAAATCGGCATCGTAATGGCGGCGATAATCATCGTCGAGAACTTGCCGAGGAACAAGAGCAACAAGATAGAAGTAAGGCCGATAGCGATAATGATGTTCTGGATCACGTTGTCGATAGCTTCGTTCACAGCTTCGGACTTGTCGTAAACCAGGTGAAGTTCGAATCCTTCGGGCAGAGTCTTCTGGATTTCGTCTAGGCGCTTGAGCACGCCTCTAGAAACTTCCACCACGTTAGCGTCAGAACGCTTCTTGATATCGAGAGAAACAGAGTTAATGCCGTTAAAGCGAGATGCAGAAGAAATCTTTTCGACGGTATCCTTGACGTCGGCGATTTCAGAAAGCTTGATCACGCCCGTCTTGGTCGGAATGTCCATGTCGCGCATTTCGTCGAGGCTTGTGAACTTACCGGCAGTACGGACAGAAGTATTCTTGTGCTTGCCAACAACTTCACCCACGGGGAGGTTTACGTTAGCCTGGCCGAACATGCCCATGATGGTCGAAATATCCACATTGCGGTCGATCATCTTGTCTTTGTCAAGTTCAATCGAAATCTGACGAGTGGTACCACCGAACAGGTCGACGCTAGCCACGCCCGGAACAGAAGTGAACAACGGTTCAATATCGTCTTCCACCTTCTGGCGGAGTTCCGTAGAATTCAGCGGACCGGTAAACGAGATGGACATAATGGCTGCACCGTTAATGTCCACCTTGGAAATAATCGGAGCCTGCACAGCGTCCGGGAAGTCGGCTGCGGCAAGTTCAATCTTGGAACGCACGTCGTTTGCGGCCACGTCCACGTTCACGCCCATGTTGAACATGGCAACCACGATACCGTAGTTTTCAAGGCAGATGGACTGCACGTAGTCGATACCGTCCACCAATTCCACCTGTTCTTCGATAGGCTTGATGATGGTCGTTTCAATTTCTTCAGGGTTTGCGCCCTGGTAAATGATGGTACCGGTGACCACGGGGACGTCGAATTTCGGCATCAGGTCCACCACCATCATTGTGTAGGTATAGAGACCGAAAACCACCACGGTCAAAATGACCATGAGCATGGTAATCGGTTTATAGATACTGGCTTTAATCATTCAGTAAAATCTCCTACTCTACGATCAAGACCTTGTCGCCGTCGTTCATCTTGGACTGGCCTTCGACAATAATGGTTTCGGTGCCATCGAGGCCTTCGAGAACCTGTACTTCGTTCTTGGTCTGAACGCCAATCTTGATAATCTTGCGGAGGGCCTTGCCTTCGGGGGTAACGGTCCAAATAATGTTGATACCGTTACGGTAAATGATTGCTTCGGCAGGAACCACGATACCTTCGACCTGGCGGGCATCGAGTTCTGCAGTCACGTACATACCGGGCAAGAGCTTCTTGGCCTTGTTGTCGAACGTGATTTCAACCGGGAAGAAGTGGGTGGTCGGGTCTGCGGCCAGCGGAATCAAGGACACCTTACCCGTGAAGGTTTCGTCGGAAAGTTTCACGGTTGCGTTTGCGCCCTTCTTGAAGAATCCGATATCCTTGCTGGTCACGTTCAGCTTCAAGATAACCTTGTTCAACTTGGCGATAGTTGCAAATTCCTTGCCCTGTCCCGGAGTCTGGCCGACCTTGTACTTGATTTCGGTGACCACACCTGCTTCAGGAGCGAGAATCAAAGTGGCGCGGCGGGCGGTTTCGAGGCCCATCTTGGCAATCTTGAGCTGCATTTCCTGGTTTTCCATTTCTTGCTGGCTGATGCCGCCCTTGGCGTGAAGTTCACGCATGCGTTCCACGGTCTTTTCCTGAAGCGCGATTTTTTCTTGAGTTTCCTGGTACTTGGTGTTATCGCCGGTAAAGAGGTATTCGGCGAGAACCTGGTCCTTCTGAACGGTGGAACCCACCTGCACGTTGATTTTGGCAATCGGGTCGTCCATCTTGCAGATGGCGCTGTTCTGGTTGATACCCTGGATGGTGCCGCTGAACTTGCGGATGTCGGTAAGCTTTGATGTGCCGGCCTTCACCACGCGGGCGGGCTTGCCTTTTTCTTTCTGAATTTCTTCGATAGTCGTTGCTTTCTTTTCGGCCTTGTCGTCTTTCTTGTCGCAGGCGACAAGCATCAACGATGCGACAGCGATGGTCAGGAGGGTTTTAACAGTCTTGTTCATTCTATCCTCTTCTCTTCTTATTAATATTCACCGGTGGCCTGAAGGAGGGCGTTGTAAGCCTGGTTCCAATTCACGATAGCTTGCATGTAGCCGATCTTCGCTGTACGAAGGTCGTTTTCTGCAGTGAGAAGGTTCAGCTGGGTTTCTCTTCCGAGCTTGTAGCTGTCGTTTGTCAGGTCGTAATTCTTTTGAGCCAGATCGATTTGGCGCTTGGCAATTTCAAGTTGGGAATTTGCATCTTCGAGCGTGTTGGCACAAGATTCAATCTGCATGCGGAAGCCGCGTTCGGCGGTTTCTTTCTTGATTTGGGTGCTACGCAAGTCGGATTTTGCCTGAACGACCGCTTCCTTGGTTTTCATGCCATTGAAGAGGTTCAGCTTGAGGTTCAAGGCGATGTACTTGCTGATGTTTTCGTCCCAATCCGGAGCGTCCCACTGGTAAAAGTGGTTCTTGTTGTTGCTGTACTTGAGACCGCCCACTAAAACGAGTGTCGGCTTGTAGCCGCCTTCTTCGATAGAAACGTTCTTTTGAAGCATTTCTTCGCTCGCTTCGAGCATTACCAGTTCCTTACGGCGCTTTTTCACGTTAGCCATGGTGGTATCGGGGTAGGCGTAGCCCTGCAAAGGATCACGGAGGTCCCCCTGGAACTTGACTTCGGAATCCCATTCAAGGCCCATGGTGTTAAGCAGGGCGTTGCGGGCAAGCACACGATTTTTTTCGATGCTGTTGATTTGGGAGGTCAGTTGGTCCATCTTGAGCTGTATGCGGATCAAGTCAAGTTCGGTCAGCATGCCGCTTTTGAGGCCCTGTTCCACGAAATTCAGGTTTTCCTGAAGCATGTCCTTGGACTGGTACAGGATAGCGATCGATGAATCCAGGAAAATGAGCTGGTCAAAGGCGTTTTCCACGTCGTAGCGGACGTTTGCCTTGGTGTTTTCAAGGTTGACTTCCTTGACGTGCTTATAGGCCTTGGCGATTTCGATGCCGGTACCGACCTTGCCTTGGGCGTAAAGGATCTGGGTGGCGGTAAGGCCCACGCTGGACTGCCAGCGGTAACCTTGCTGGGACATGCCGTAAATCAGGCCGTCGATGGCGCCTGCGTTCACGTAGTCGTAGGCAGAAGGCTCAGAGCCGTCATTCAACTGAGACTGGGTCTGGTTCAGCGCGTTGAATATGGGCTTTTTGTTGTTTACATCGTCCAAACCGAAAATACGGGTGACGGTGGCATCAAGATCGATTGAAGGTAATGCGTTGCCGTAACCGGCATCAACCTGGGAATTTGCCGAAATGACTTCTTCTTCGGCGGTTTTGACGTCCGAGGACTTTTCAAGGGCGATTTTGACGGCTTCTTCACGCGTGTAGGTAGTGGCCCAAACCATCTGGGGGACCGCAATGCACAGCGCCATAGCCGATATTGCTGCTAATTGCCTTGACATTCCATCTCCTATATACTTTTTGCGGTGCAAATGTAAAAAATTGTTGTTCCATATATAAGGGTCTAAATGCGAATTTGGGGACGAAATGACCTAATAAGGGGATAAATGTACATTGCTTTGTAAAGAAAATCTTACAATAAGAAAAGACCCACTTGAGGTGGGTCTTTTCGAAATTGCGAAATGGAGGCTGATTACATCAGGCCGGGGATTTTCATGCCGCCGGTAATGCCGCTGATGCTTTCCTGGGTAGCGTCGTCTTTCTTCTTGACGGCGGCGTTGATAGCAGCCATGAGCAGGTCTTCGAGGGCTTCCACGTCGTCCTTATCGACGGCATCGGGATTGATCTTGATCATGGTCAGAACACCCTTTCCGTTCATGGCGACTTTCACCATTCCGCCACCGGCTTCGGCTTCGAAACTCTGTGCCTTAAGGTCGCTCTGTGCCTTCATCATCTTGCTCTGCATCTTCTGGAGATCGCGAAGCATTTTGCTCATGTCCATAGTGTTTTCCTCGTTAAAATGTTTTGTGGGTAATATAGAAAACTATTCGTCGCTTTCCGTGGTGTCGCAGCCTTCGGCTTGTTGCGGTGCTGCCACGGGGCGACTGCTCTTGTGGCTGTAAATCAGTTCGGCAAGGAACATTTCCTTGAGCTTTTTAAGCCCCGGTTCCTTTTCCTGGTCCAGCTCGAATGGCGTCATTTGCGCCTGCTTGCGAATCTGGAGTTCCGATTCGTTGTAGGCGCGGGTCTTGAGGGTCAAATCCACCTGGGTCTGGAGCATTTCTTCGAGCATTTGCTTGATGCGCTCCATGTATTCGGGGTGGTCTTCCATTTGCTTAACACCCCAGGCGTCGCTTGCGTTGTCGCCCAGGTAGGTGAGTGCAATGGGGAAGGGGGTGGCCTTCAAGTCGCCGGTTTCGAGCACGGTGTCGTTCAGGGCTACCGAGAACGCGAAGTCGCCGGAATCGGCAATGCGGGTCTTGATAGAGCCCCAGGCGGCAGAAATTTCGTAACGGCTGTAAACATCGCCGTTGTATCCGCTGGCGATGCCGTTTTGTAGAGCTGCAAAGGGGTTTTCGTCCTGCTGCTGTAACGCCTTGGCTTCTTCCTCGGCGTCAAGCATGTTTTGGACATCAGTTACTTTTTTTTTTAACGCCTCGTCGGAGGCGCTCTTGGGGTCGTTAATGGCGGCAAGCGCACGCCTTAAGTCCGTAAGCCTGTCGAGCCATGCCATGCGGGCGAACGTGGTTTCTACCAGCAGGCGCGGGTTCGTGCTGTAGCGGAGCGTGCCCTGCAAGTCGATCAAAAGCTTGCTGATACGCAGAATGTCGCCGTTCTTGAGTTCGGGCACCACGCTCTTGTACTTGGTGAACATTTCTTCGGAAATGTTCAGGGCGTCGGGCGTAAAGGCGTCGAGGCGGGCGTAAAGCAGGTTGCGCAGGAACTTGCCGAATCCGTCCAGGAGCGGCGTGAATTCGATACCGCGCTTGCAGGCGTCGTCCACCATCTTGAAACAACCCTTCAGGTCGTGGCTTTCGATAGAAGAAATCAGCGAGAAGAACAGTTCTACCGGCGGAATGCCGAGGACGCCACGGACTGCGTCGGCGTTCATTTCGTTACCGGTAAAGGCGTAAGCCTGGTCGAAGTAGGTGAGGCCGTCGCGCATGGAACCATCGGCCTTTTCGGCGAAAATGTCGAGGGCTTCGTCAGAGGCGTTGATGCCTTCCTGCTCGCAAATAAAGCGCAGGCGGCTGCGAATCTGTTCGATGGACAAGCGCTTGAAATCGAAGCGCTGCACACGGCTCAAAATGGTCTGCGGAACCTTGTTGACTTCGGTGGTGGCGAAGATGAAAATCACATGTTCAGGCGGTTCTTCCAGCGTCTTGAGGAGCGCGTTGAAGGCGCCCGTCGAAAGCATGTGGACTTCGTCGATAATGAAAATCTTGTATTTGCCAATGACTGGCGGGTACTGCACACGTTCAATCACGTCGCGGATATTGTCGACGCCCGTATTGGAAGCGGCGTCGATTTCGAACACGTCCATCGGGTTTCCGCCGGCAATGTCCTTACAGCTTTCGCATTCTCCACAGGGGTGCAACGGGTCTCCGCCTTTGCAGTTCAGCGTGCGGGCGAGGATACGGGCACTGGTGGTCTTACCGACACCGCGGGTTCCGGTAAACAGGAATGCATGGTGCAAGCGACCTCCTTCAATTGCGTTCTGGAGGGTTTTTGCGATATGTTCCTGACCGACCATGTCGGAAAAAGATTGCGGACGCCACTTTCGGGCCATTGCTACGTATGCCATGCGCCTGAATATAGTAAATTTGTTTCATAACGACGAGGTAAACTATGAATCCGAATTTGGCTCTTTTGATTCTTTCTTGGCAGGTGGCATGCCTTTTTCATGAAAATGAGACTGACAAACTCCTCGAGGGTTCCGCCTCGGCAACGGAAGCCGAAAGCGACACGCTGGATGCGATTCATGACGAACTGACCCCGGACGTTTCCTGGGACGATTTCAACAATACCTATGCCAAGTTTAAGTCGGCCAAGGACCGCGCCCAAGCATGTGTCGAAGCCTTGAAGAACGAAACGCCTGAATTCAAGAGCAAGGTGCTCGAATCCATGCTCCGCGTGGCAAGCGCCTCTCGCGAAGACGACAACGAAACCAACGTCTCTCCCGAAGAAATGGACTTTATCCAGCAGATCCGCGAAGCGCTGGAGTAAGAATCGACCGAGAATAGACCGCCTGCGAAAACGCTGCGAATCTTGAAAAAAAAGAAACCGCCGAGGGGAGCCTCAGCGGTTTAATTTTTTGATAGGAAGTGCGATTAGCGGAGCACGATGTCGCCGTTTGCGACGAGCTTGTCGCGGAGCTTGTTGTGAGCCTTGTTCACTTCGTCGTCGGTGAGGGTGCGGTCCATGGCCTGGTAGGTGAGACTGTAGACCAGGTTCTTCTTGCCGGCGGCGATCTTGTCGCCTTCGTAGATGCTCTTGAGGGTAATCTTCGCGAGGTTCTTCGGGTTGAGACCCTTGATGCGGGCGAGGATCTGTTCGTGAGTCATGGTCTTTTCGACTTCGAGAGAAATGTCGCGGCTAGAGGGCACCTGACGGCTGAACGGTTCGAACACGATCTTCTTGTGGGTAGCGTGTTCCATCTTGTCCATGTCGAGTTCCATCACGTAGGTGTCGTAGCTGATGTCGAGAGCGGCCATCACAGAGGGGTGGAGGGCGCCCATGGTGCCGAGCACCACGCCGTCGGCGACGACTTCGGTCTGCTTACCCGGATGGAGGAAGAGTTCTGCCTTGGCGGGAACGCGGAATTCTACAACGAGGCCAACGCGCTTGAGGAAACTCTGCACAAAGCCCTTGAAGGCGGCAAAGTCAATCTGGGCGGGCTTGTCGTTGAGCGGGTTCACGTCGAAGTTGCCTGCAATCGTGAGGGCGAGCAGGTTGGATTCGTCGAAGCCCGGATCGCGAACGTCCTTGCGGTCGCGCTTGAACTGGCCCTTGGCCACTTCGAACAAGCGAACGGAACCGGGGCGGTTCTTTTCGTTTTCGGCAACGGACTTGAGCAAGTTCGGGAGTAGGCTGGTCGGAACCACGCCGAGTTCTTCGGAAAGCGGGTTCAGGAGAGCTGCGGGCTTGCTGCGACGGTCATCACCTTCGGCACCGAACAAAGCTTCGGTGCGGGCCTTGCTCGTAAAGCGGAGCGAAAGGCATTCGTGGAGACCCATGGCAGAAAGCGTCTTGCGGATCTTCCTGTTCAAAACTTCGATGGGCGGAAGTTCGTTGGGCTGCATGGTGAACTTCGGCAAGCTGTACGGAATGTTGTCGAAGCCGATGAGGCGGGCCACTTCTTCGATGAGGTCCACTTCGCGTTCGAGGTCGGGGCGGAAGCCCGGAATCTTGAAGGTGATGGATTCAGCGTCCTTCTTCACGACTTCGAGGGCGATGCCCGTGAGATACTTTTCAATGTCAGCGGCTTCGATCTTCATCCCGATAATCTTTTCGGCGCGGGCGGTGCGGAGCGTGACCTGGTTGAGTTCCTTCTTGTGGTCGTCGCCCGTGTATTCGACGGCGCCTTTGAGAATGCGTCCACCGGCGACTTCCTGGATCATGGCGCAGGCGTACTTGCTGTATTCGTCCTGCGTGGTAAAGTCGATTTCGCGTTCAAAGCGGTAGCTGGAATCGGTGGAGATGCAGAGGCGCTTGGCCTGCTTGCGGACGATGGTCGGGTTGAACCAAGCGCTTTCGAGGAACACGTTCTTGGTTGCATCCACGATTTCGGATTCGACGCCACCCATCACACCGGCAACGCAGGCGGGACGGTCGCCGTCGCAAATCACGAGGTCGCTTTCCAGAAGTTCGTGGGCAGTGTGGTCGATGGTTTCGATCTTTTCGCCCTTGGCGGCACGGCGAACCTTAATCTTGCTGCCGTGGAGCTGGTCCATGTCGAAACTGTGGAGCGGCTGGCCCACGTCCATCAGAATGAAGTTCGTGATGTCGACCACGTTGTTAATGCTGTTCATGCCCACGGCGTGGAGCAACTTGGCGAGCCATGCGGGGGACTTTTCAACCTTCACGTCCTTGATGACGCGGCCCACATAGCGGGAGCAACCGCAACCCGGAACCACTTCGAGGCTGACGGCGGAGCTGGCGGCTTCGGAGTCTTCCTTGAGTTCGTAGGTGAGGGGCTTGAGCGGACGGTTGAACTTGGCGGCGAGTTCGCGAGCGACACCGCGGTGGCTGAGAGCGTCCGGACGGTTCGGGGTCACGTTCAGTTCAAAGCAAACGTCGTAGAGGCCGAGGCTCACAAACGGGGTGCCTGCGGCGATAGAATCGTCGAGAACCATGATGCCGGCGTGGTCATCGGAAAGGCCGATTTCGTCTTCGGCGCAAATCATGCCGAAGCTTTCGACGCCGCGGATCTTGGACTTTTTCATCTTGAGGGTGCCGCCATCGGGGAGCGGGAGTTCCGCGCCAATCGGAGCGAGCACAACGGTCTGGCCGGCAGCCACGTTCGGGGCGCCGCAAACGACCTGGATGACTTCCTTGCCGTCGTTCACCGTCGTGATGTGCAAGTGGTCGCTGTCCGGGTGGGCTTCGCAGGTGAGAACCTTTGCCACAACCAGCTTTTCATAAACCTTGCCCGGTTCTTCCATGCCTTCGACTTCCAAGCCGACGGCGGTAAGGGCCTTTGCAACTTCTTCCGCAGATTCCGGAAGATCAACATGACGTCTGAGCCAATTCAAAGAAACTTTCATCTTTTTCCTCTTTAGCGAGTCTTCTAAATTTCGGTGGTAAATTTAGAAAAAAAGAGGCTCTGTGGGAATAATATCGTTATTATCAGGGCGTTACTTACTGCTCAAATTGAATGTTTAGTGTCTTGATGAGGGAGTCTAGACGATGAGTGAGCTTTTCTGCGCCATAGTGTGATAAGTGATCTGTGTCATAAGCCATTTCATCAGTATAGTCGTGATATCCCATATTGTTTTCGTCTAGGAGAATAAAGTTAGGATATGTTTTACTGATGTCGGCGATTTCTTGGATAAGTGTTGGAGTTTCGCTACGCAATAACCCATGAAAACCGAATGCGCCCGTTTCTTTGTATTTTGGGTTTTGAGGGGTGATGACACCAATAAGAATGATGTCTCGTTGGAAACATTTTTTTGCGATATCTTTCAACATTTCAAAATTTTCATAGTATTCTTTGAATTTGGATTCCATCCAGTTGCTATCCTGTTTTACAGTTGGCTCACCCCAGGCATTTGCTTTCTTTTCCGAAAAACCAAGAGTTTTTCGGAGCTTTTCTCCCGAAGATGTTCCTGGCGAGTTGTAGGTCAGTTCTGCAAGACCTTCTGGGTATGCCTCTTTCCAAAAATTATGATTCTTGTCATAAACATAGCCGGGGTACGATAGATAGGCTTCATCAAACATTGACATAGAAGAGGTATACCATATATCAATATCTACAGAGATAACAATTACTTTCGTTTTTTTCATGTGGTTGAATACGTAATTATTGAAAAAGAAGTAGGTTCCGCCTAAAGTATTTGATGGTGTAGCGAGATTTATGGCGATAATAGATTTATCAAAAAATTGCGGATTCACTCCAAAGAATGTGTGTGATGATCCTAGAATGGTAAGAGTTGCTGTATTTCGGTATTGCCATAAAAGTTCCATTTTATAGCGCCATTGTATGGCTCTGTTGTATGCTCCAGATGAGTTGTAGTACATGCCTGCACTATCTGGATCTAGTTTGAAACCTTGTTCTGCAGGGAGCGAGTCACTGTCAGAAATTGATTTGTTGATATTTTTCTTAATCCACAAATTCGGATGCCAGAGTTCATCGCCTTCGGCAATTTCAGTAATAGAACTGTCTGCAGGGTCGATGATGGCTATCTTGGTGTGGGCTCCATTGGGATTGGCGAGGGTTGCTACGATGATTGACTTTTCACCATCGCTTGCCCATTCGGTATGGTCGAAGGTATATCCTGAAGGAGCCTTGATGGATTGTATCAGTTTTCCGTTGCTGTCTGCGATAAAGACTCGTTCGTGGGTGGCGTAGTTTTCGTCTGCAAATTTCTTGCCCGGTTTTCCGGCAAAGTCGAGGAAAGCGGTGCGCTTGGTGCCATCTTGGGAAAGGGATACGTTGCAGGCTTGAGCGGAGTCGTACCAGACAACATCATTGGCTTTATCCGTTACCGTAGAGCCTTTTTTGGCGACGCGGGCTCTCAGAATCCTTGCTCCCGATACGGCCAGGGTACGGTCTTCGCTGATGCCCCCATGGTATGCTCCATCGAATAGTTTCTGAGGTGTGCCGAATTTCCCTTTTGCAAATTTTACCTGCCAGGTCGAGTTACCTTTGAATTCAGCTTCGTTCTTGTTGTTGCCGGCATCGTTTACGTAGACGATAACTGTATCGCCGTTTTCAAGGACGCGCCAGCGGGGGATTGTTGCACTTTCTGCTTTGAGTTTTACTTGAATGGTTTCCTCTCCCTCAAGGCTTTGAACGTAAATCGTTGATTTTCCAGCGACTCCCTCGAATCCGGTACAAAATGCAATCCAGTTTCCGTCCGGTGAAATTTCAGGATGAAAAGCACTGATTCCTTTAGTGATTTCTTTAATGGAGAGGCTTCCGTTTCTGTAGTCTAGGTAGGAAATGTTCCCGCTGATATCGTTACGAAAGGCTAGCTTTGTATTGTATGTCCCGGCAAGATTCTTGATGGTTTCTGGCCCAACGAGGGACGTCACGATACTGGTGGTAGATGTTCCGTCTTCATTCAACCAAAGAGCGTTGGGAATGCTTCCGAATGCTAGTCGGAAGCCGACGTATTCTGCGCGAGTTGCTGAGGTTACAGTATAGACGTCCCCGCGGCTATAGGGGGTCAGTTCCTTTTCTGAAGAGGAATAGCTTCCGCCTTTGACAACTCGTTCCCCTATGTCGCCACCGTCGGGAGCGCCGGTGTAGTTGGTGACAGTCGTATCGCGGAATGTTCCCATCCAGTCGTTCACCCATTCCATGGCATTTCCTGCCATATCGCAGAATCCGGCGGAGTCTGTTCCTTTGCTACAGACCAGGTGAAGTTTATATTCGGAATTGCTGTTGTTCCAACTGTTCTTGGTGTTCCATGCTTTTGTTGCTGAATAGACCCATTCTGCTTCGGTGGGTAGTCTGTAGGCCATTGCTTCGGCGTGGAAAGCGAAACCTTCTAGATTGGTGCAGTGCCCATCGTTGTCGAAAATGGCTTTGCTGTATGTATAAGCAGTGTCGCTTTCTTCGAGTTTGCTTTTGGCGTTAGCGAAAAGAATGGCGTCGTAGTAGGTAATGTCGGTGAGGGGAAGACTGTCGTTTTCGCATTTACCGAAGGTCTTGAGTTTAGCCTTTTTGGCAACACTTGCGTATTCGCCACAGGTCACCTCATGGATTCCCATGTAAAAATCATAATCCAGCAGAACCTTCATGGCTGGGCGTTCGTTTGCCTTGAAGCTTTTATCGTTTGTGCCAATTGTAACGGAGCCACCTTCAAGGTGATTCATACCTTCGATCTCGATAATCGTGGATAAAGAATCCCCTTGAACTGAGTTGTCTGCCTCTTCGTTAGAAATCTGTTCACTTGGCTGGGCAGATTCGCTGTTGCTACAGCTAATGATGAATAACGACAAAATGAATGCCAATAAATACTTCATATTTTCTCTTCTTCTTGAAAAGTAATATAAAATATTTACTGGCTATAATTTCATGATTTTTATAGAAGACTGTTGATTATTCTTCAGGGAGCTCGGGGGTGTTTTCTTCGGGGTCTGCTGGGGGTGTGTCCTGAACGGGGGCGTCGGGGAATTCCGGTGCGGCATAATCTTCGGGGTTGAAGATGGCGTCAAAGAATACGACGTAGCTCATGCTGATGAGTGGTACAATCCACAGGAAGCCGATTCCAAAAGTGAATACACCAAGGATAGCCCATAACATTACGCGGAAAGATAGGCAAAGGAAGTTGTAGTTGTAAACGGAAACTTGGCTGTAGGTTTGCTTGATTAATTCAATGGCAGGCGTGGAGTCGTCTTTGGACATCTTCATCAGAAGCCCAAGCCAGGTGGGGTAAAGCTTGTATATGGCTATACAGAAAATGGCGGCAATGATCAAGAATAGGATGACGTAAAAGAGAATGTTGTCTTCGATGGGTTTGACTTTGGGAAAAGTGTCAACGATGTTTTCGATGAGGGCCGAGAAGAATCCTGCTACAAGGGTGCCGATAATTATAACGACGATGTTTCTGGAAAAACTCTTGAAACCAACGAATATGTCGTTAAAGCAAGATTGCTTGTGCTTGAAAATTCTGAAAAAGTAGGCGTAAAAACCGATGGCTAGAAGATCTTGTAAAATAGATTGAATCAGCGAAAAAGTAAAACTGATGGGGTAGTTCTGTGGGGAATCTTCGCCCGAGCTTAAAAAAAGAAGGCTTACGAAGTTGACGGTAAAGAAGATGGCGAACATAAAGATGCCACATAAAAGGGTGATGCCCGTAGTTTTAAGGCGATTCCCTTTAAGAGCTTTGTTTGCTAAATCGAAAGCTTCTGCACTGTTAATCATATGTTCTCCTTTCTAGCACCTATTAGTATGTTTCGCAGTAAGGCATGTCTTCAAAGGGGACTGCAACTTTTTCTTTTGCGAAGAATTCCTGCAACAGGGAGTCGTTCTGCGAGAACAGTTCGTCTCCCTTCAAGAAAGAAATCGTGATTTTGCAGAATCCGTTTTGCGGAATGACAACGCCGTGCTTTTCTCGGGGAGTGAGCGTAGTCAGAATGTTTCCGCAGCCATAGCGGTATTCGCTGAAGTCAGCTTGCCCCGGTGCAATGTAGGCCGAAAACAGGTTGTCTTGTGCTGATGTCCAGGTGGGCTTAGCGACAACTCTTTCGCCACCGAGTTTGATTTGCTGCTTGTAGCCTCCGCTACAGAAACCGATCGGTTGACGGAATACGCCGACTACACCTGTCTTTGGGGCGTTGAAAGTTTCTTTGTTCGCAACGGAAAGTGACTGGGCGCAAGCGGTTAACAGGACGCATGCGGCAAGAATTAGGTATGTCTTTAACATTTTGTTCTCCTACTTTTGTTTAATGGTTTCGTTCGAAGCGCAATGGCTTTAGCTGGTTAATCACCGATTGCAGTTCCTTGGGCAGCGGGCAATCAAGAACGATCTTGTCGCCGTGCCAGGTGAATTCCAGTCGGCAGCTGTGCAAGAAGAGTCGGTGCAGTCCGAGTTGCTTTTTGACGTCGCGGTTGAGGGCGAAATCGCCGTAGCGGGTGTCGCCCAGGAGCGGGTGACCGATGCTTGCGAAGTGTGCGCGAATCTGGTGCATGCGGCCCGTTTCGAGCTTGATTTTTACCAGGTCGTAGCCTTCGTAATGTTGCTTGACGCGGTAGTGGGTGACGGCCTTCTGGGCGTCCTTGCCGGTTTCGCCAACTTTCATCTTGGAGCCCTTGGCGGCATCGGTGCGGGTGAGCGTCTCGTTGATGGTGCCCTTGTCTTTTTTGAGGTTCCCCTTGACGAGGGCGAAGTAGAACTTGTCGACTTCGTGTTCGCGAATCATGCGCGTGAGTTCACGGAGCGTGTCGCCGTGGAGGGCGGCAATGATCATGCCCGAAGTTTCTTGGTCGAGGCGGTGGGCGATTGTGGGCTTGAAGTCGAGCCCTTCGCGGCGGCCCCATTCCCAAAGGTATTCTACGAGGCTCTCGCCGGGGCGAGTGCCGGAGCCCGGCTGGCTAGCAAGGCCCGAGGGCTTGTTGATGACCACATAGTCTTCGGTTTGAATGACAATGTCGAGTTCGTTGGCGCCCCAGCCGCGCTGCTTTTCGGTGGGAGATGTTGCCTTGCCCCAGGTGCTCTTTTTCTTTGCGAATCCGGAGTTTTCTGGATCGCTATCCAATGCGATGATGTTGCTGGTAGCGGGTGCGCCGGCTTTTTCTTCTTCGCTGACGGACTTGAAGTTTTCGTAGATGCAGACGGTGTCGCCTTCGACAAGCATCTGGTTTGCCTTACCCACCACGCCATTGACGCGGACTTTCTTTTTGCGAATGACGGCGAAAAATACCGACAGCGATTCGTCGGGGAACGCCTTGCGGAGGAATCGGTCGAGGCGCATGTTGGCAAAGTTGCGGTCAATGACTCGAGTAATCATAAAGTTTCCTTTTTCGCGTAGTGGGCGAGTCGCACGCCGTCTGCAGCGCTGGTGACGATTCCGCCGGAGTATCCGGCGCCTTCGCCCAGGACAAACAGGCCGCGGGTATTCACGCTTTCCAGCGTTTCGTTATTGCGGCTCATGCGTAACGGGCTGCTGGTGCGTGTTTCAGGGGCGACAATCAGGCCTTCTTCGATGAATCCAGGTATTTTTTTGTCAAAGTTCTGGAATCCTTCGGCGAGGCTCTTGCAAATGGTCTTGTCTAGCCAATCCCAGAGATTGCTCTGTACGAGCCCGCAGGGATAGGTGGTTTTCGGGAGCGATTTGTCTTCTTTGTGGGCGAGGAACGCCTTGATGCTTTGGGCGGGGGCGGCGTAGGATTTGCCTCCGACCGCGAACGCGTCGCTTTCAATTTTGCGCTGGAATTCGAGGCCCCCAAAGAGCTTGTCGCTGGCGGCAACGGGCACGGCGATGGCTCCGTTGGCGAAGGGCCCGTTGCGGCGGCTGTAACTCATGCCGTTGGTGGCGAGAGTTCCCGGTTCCGAGGCGCAGGGCACTAGGACACCACCCGGGCACATGCAGAAACTGTAGGCGCTGCTCGTCTTATTCAGTGTCGGGGTGGCGAGGAAGTATTCGGCGGAACCTGTGAGCTTGGTATCTACATTCAGACCCAGCTGGCGCATGTTGATGAGCGCTTGCGGGTGCTCGACGCGCACGCCCATGGCAAAAGCCTTGCTTTCGAGAGCGACGCCACGGGCGTGTAACATCTCGTAGATGTGGCGGGCGGAATGCCCGACGGCGAGCACCAAAGCTTCGCAGGGTTGCCAGTTCGCTTGCGAATGCGGCGTAGAAATGTCTCGCAGCTGAATCGCCGCAATCCTGCCGTCTTTAATTTCAATATCTTCGAGGGCGGTGCTAAAATGAATCTTGCCGCCGAGGCGCGCGATTTCTTCGCGGAGCTTACGCAGCAAGAGCACCAGTCGGTCCGTGCCGATGTGGGGCTTGGCGAAGGTCACGACTGATTCGTCTACGCCAAAATCCACCATGTCGTGTAGAACCTGTTCCACGAACAGGTTCCGGGTGCGGGTGTTGAGCTTTCCGTCACTGAATGCCCCCGCACCTCCTTCGCCAAAAAGCACATTGCTGTAGGCGTTGAAATTCCTGTCGACAAAGAACCGCCTGATATCGCGGAATCGCTCTTCCACGCATTTGCCCTGCTCGTACAAGTCAACGGCAAAACCCTTGCGCAGCAAATGCAGTGCCGCCCAGAGTCCGCTGGGGCCGGCACCAATCACATCCACATGACCGGGCATGGTCACGGAATTGCGCTGCGGATCGGTGTCTAGGCTTTCTTTATCGCGGGTGGCCGCTACAAGCCCCTTGGCGTGATTCCCTGTGGCACGGACTTCGCGCTTCAAGTCGAAAATCACGTTGTAAGACCACTTGGGGTCTCCTTTGCGGCGGCTATCCAACGAAAAACGCTCCACCTGCAAATTGAAGATTTCTTCGGGGTGCAGGCGGAGTTCCTTGGCCAAAGCCTCGCGGTACTTGCCTTTCTTGGCAAGAGCGACGGGGAGTTCTCTGTAGCGGTAGGTGAACATTGTTTCAAAAATAAAAAAATAAAGGCAAAGTTATTTGCCTTTATCATTCAGTTTATGGATCCCGTCGTGGGAATAACTAGAACACGTAATTCACGCGGATGCCGGCGTAAATATCCTTGTATTCGTCGCTCAAGTTATCCGGACGGTAGTAAAGTGCCGTACCCGTGTACCAATCGGTGCTCAGACGCTTGGTGTGGTTCACGCGCAGATTCACGTTGCCCAGCACATCCGTTTCGGTTTCGTTTTCGCTAATGCCGTCTTCTTCCCAGTCAATGGTCATGTAACGGAGTTCTCCAGAAAGACCCAGAACCAGGAAGCGCTTGAGGAACGAAATTTCAAGTTCATCGGTAACCGTAAATTCGCGTTCAGTCATGTCGTTACGTTCGTAGTTCTTGAAACGCGGCGTAAATCCGAAGCAGTTCTGCACACGCTTCAGGGTGGTCGTTGCAGAGAGCGGGTAGGCATGTTCAAAGTAGTCTGCACCGCCAAAGTAGTAACCCAGCTTGGCCCAAGTGGTATTGGAAAGATCCATGCCGGCAATCAAGGCGTCCTTGTAGAACTTGGAATCGTCGCTACGCAAAATCCAACGTCCGCCAGCCTTGAAGGTGGTGTTGAAGGCGCGAACGGTCAAGTCCAAGGCCCAAGTGTTCTTGTAGATTCTTTCCTGGAATTTGGAGGCGAGATATTCTTCGTTGGAAAGATTCATGTAGTCGGCCCAACGAGCGGAATCCACCACGGTGCTTGTTTCGCCGTCATTGATTTCGGTTGTTGTTCTGCCCTGGCGAGCGGCAAACCAGCCATCTCTATAAATGCCTTCTTCCAGAAAGTAGTTTCCATGGAGTTGGTAGGGACGGTACTGTGTGCGGTATTCCAGATTGTATCCGATGCTCACGTCTACGTTCTTGCCAATCTTGAAATCGTTGGTCAAGGACCAGTTCTGAATGTACTTGGTTCTGCCGTAATCCAGTTCATGTTCTTCGAACCACTTGGAATCGCTGTTGCTGAAAAGACCCCAGCGGGTACCTTCGCCAAGTCCAAACAAGTTTGTCTCGTCGCCATTGGCTGCGTTTTCAATATTGAGCATGTAGCCAAAGTTAATCGACCAGAAGCTGGTAATAATCTGTTCGATGTTGCCGCCGAATTCACGGGTGTCGGCGAGCTGGTCCGGAGAACCGGCGCTGTAGTAGTCTTCGCCCACATACTTCAAGTGGCCAGAAATCGTGGTCTTGTAAATGTTCCAGAAGAGCGAGGCTCCGATAGCGAAATTCTGGCTGCCCCAATTGAGACCCATGACACGGTCGTCATCGCGGTCGCTGTCGTATTCTTTTTTCAGGTCCTTGGCTTCGCGAATAAGGGCGCGCAAGGAATCACGCATTTCGCTGCGGTTAAGCGTCGTGTTGCCTCCGAAGATTTCTTCGAGCTGGGCTGCCGAAAGCGAATTGATTTTGTTTTCGTTAGCCATGAGCTGGCGGAGTACCGTCATCGATGCTGTGTTGATTCCGGCTTCGGTAAACACCTTGTTGATGGCGCGTTCCCTGTAAACGTCTGCGGTGTCGGCGCGGCCTACAGCAATCTGACCGTTAAGTTCGATATCGCCGGGGTAGAACAACCAGTTTCCATCGGCGAATACGGTAAAGGATTTCTGTAGGGGCTCGCTCGTAATCGAGCTGCGGCTTCCGCCATCGCGCAACAGCGGATCGTGAATTTCGTCGTCGGCGTAAATGGCACCGATGGTAGCATCAAAGCGGCGGAGTGGCGACCACTTGATCGATCCACCGTAAGCAAGGCGCTGAGCTTGAGCTTCGCCTTCGTCAATGTAATTCTTGTAAATGTAGGGGTGACGGTCTCCAATCAAGTAGGGCTTGCGGTTTTCGCCGAAGAATCCGCTCAATTCCAATAGAGACTGGTTCACATTGTTTTTGAGGAGCGAAAGCGTGTAGCCCGCACCAAAGATGGGGAGGCCTGCCATATAGGTTTCGCCGGCGATCTTGGTAAAGTCGCCCAAGATAAGCTTGTTGTAGCTGTCGGTGTAAGTCAAGGTAACCGGATTCGGAGAGAATTGATTCCACTTGTCTCCGGTATAGTCGCCGCTGAATTCAATGGACTTGCCATCTGGAGACTGCATCAACAAGTAAATGCTTGCTTCGGTACCAAAGCCGGGAACTTGGAAGATGTTCTTGTAGCTTTCTCCGTTTTCGTTTTTGCGCATCAGGACTTTGTGGTAGTAATTGTTTACCATCACGCTTCCCATGACGTTCCAGGATTTCGGAGCCTTGGCATCTTCCTCTTCTTCTTTTTGAGCGAGCAAATCGCCGATTTTGTCGTCTGCATTGACGGCGCGGCTTTCTACACCCGGAATCTCGGGGTTTGCGGGCAGGGTCTGTGCTACGCCGCTGTAGTCTTTGTTAAAGTCGGTTTCGTTTCCGTTAATGCTTTCGATCACGTTCTTGTCGAGAACATCGCTTGCGCTTGCGCCCACCGTATTCTTGCTGACCTGGGTGTTGTCAAAGGTCAATTGGCTGTTGCCCATGTCCAAGACGGCGTAGGAGTTGTTTTCGAAGTTGGAAGACTGCACGTTTGTGATGGCGAGCTGGGCGTTGTAAAGGGCGACCTTGTTGCCGTCGAACTTTACGTCGCTGATGCTCATGTCGCTATAGCTGTCGTTATGAACGGCTGCACCATCGTTCTTTTCGAAAAGGCATCCGCTAATAGAAACCTTTGAATTCTTGGCGTAGACGCCGCGGCTCGATGTCTTTTCAATCCTGCTGGATTGAATAGTGGCGGCACTGTTTTCGATTGCAATACCGTTTTCTGCACCGCTAATGCTTGCGTTTCTGATTTCAGACGGTTCGCTACCGGTAATAAAGATACCCTTCCAGTCGCCGTTTTGGGGATTGCTTGAGCCCGAAACGAATTCGACTTCGTTTTCACTTGTGCCGGCGGCGACAAACTGCCCCTTGACATAAAGGCCGGTGCCCGGAGCGAACTGCAATTTGACACCCGGTTCAATCACGAGCACTTGGTTTTCTTCGACAGTCAGGTTTTCGGTCACCAGATACGGGGACTGTTCTACCCTGATAAATCCGTGAACGTTGCCGCTGAGCGGGGTGCCTTGAACTGGGGTAGCCGGTTCCTGGGCGTAAACCAGGCTTGTCGTCAGGGCAATAATTGAGAGAAGAGAAACTTTTTTCATTAATGTACCTGGTATGGCTTAGATTTAGTAATAATTTCACCGCTCTTCAGGGTGACGGTAATCTTGACTATGACCATGGTGCCGCGCGATTTTTCTGATAGTTCTATTTGCTGGTCAATCCGGTTCGACTGTAAGTCTGTGCCGCGAAGCTGGATGTTTTGGCCGGGCAGGGTAATGTCAATCTGTTTGATGTAATCCGGATCGTTTTGAGGGAGGTTCTTGATAGTGAACGTAAGTTGTTTGTGAATCTTGGGGTTGATGTCTCTGGGTGGGGGCGGCACGGGTATGTCTTCCGTTTTATCGCCACCGGCAATGATAATCTTTGCGTTCCTGAGGGGCGGGTAGCATTGCAGTCTTTGTTTCAAGTCAACCTTGTTGCCGGCGAGGTCTTCCACATGGAATCTGTACATGTGGACGCCGCTAGTCAGGTTTTCGTAGAACTTGCGGTCGCTGTCAAAGTAGATTTCTTTTTGGGCGACGTTGTCGATGTACAGCGTGTAAATAGCCTTGTCTCCATTGGTCTGGCCTAATGCAAGTGCAGCCTTGCACTGGTTCGCGTAAAGTGCGAGCGTAGGCGGAATCAGGTTCACGGTCTTGCAAGACTTAACCACCCTGATGGGGACTTCTACATTCTTGCTGCCGTTCTGAGATTCAAAATTCACGTAGAGTGTTTTTTCGTTCCAGTTTCCGTTCTTGTCGGTCACGGGAATGGAATGCACGAATCTTCCGTTGGCGCTGAGGGGTACCAGGTTTTTAGAGGTGTACTTGCCGAGCGAAACCGTGAGGGTTGCATTCTGGTCGGTGGTGTCGAATATGCCTTCGACGGTGACCATGGCGGGGTCGCAAACTTCGATCGGCATGCTAGACGTAATGGTCAAGAGATCCAGTTCACCTGCAGCGGTAGAGTCTTTGGTACCTGCGTAATAGGTGGTTACCAGGCCACACTGCATAGTGTTGGTGGAGTCGCCGTCGTAGAAGCAGGTTAAAGGAATCTTTTTGGGGCCGATGGTGCTGGGGGCCCATTCGACGGACAGCTGGACAGCGTTTCCATCGGAACGCACCGGTTCGTCGAAGATACGGATATGCGTGCCTTCGGAGCAGGTGGCCGAAATGGTCTGCTTGGCTGAATTAACGATATCGGGGAGGGGGTCAATGTGGCAGTCGATTTTTGCCCTCAATTCCTTTAGCTTTTCAGCAGCCTTTTTGTCAGCAGCTTCTGCGGCCTTACGGATCGCGTCAGCAGACATCGTGGTGTCGGTCAAAACGGAGTCAAGAGCCTTGAAAAGTTCGGAGTTTCCGGATGATTCCAGGTCTGCTACGACATAAGTGTCTTTGCAATAAATAATAGTCTGGCCGCTAGCGATTGCGAATGTCTTTTGGGTCGTGCTAATCTCGAAGTCCAGGTTTCCTGTTGCAAGAGAGGCAATTTCACAACCTCTGGCTTTGCCGACAAAGCCGTCTGTACCACGGATGGCAGCAGTGGCGATACCGGTCTTGAACTTGATTTTGTTCTTGCCTTTAGCCTGTTTTTGCACGTCGAACTTCATGCTACCGCGCTTGACTTCGGTAATGAAGTTGTTTTCGCCGTCCTGAAAAGAAAGTTCCGTAATTGCAACAATGGTATTTTCTTGAACATTGAACGAGCTTCCGTCGGGGAGTGCGATACTCACTTCGGATTCCAGAAGGGTTTCGATATCGTCGCCCTTTTTGACGGTTTTTGCCTTTTTGAGTTTGTTCTTCTCAGGATCGGAGCTCTTGATGACCTGAATGTTGCCACTGCGGTGCAAGAATACTTCGCCTACGGCATAGTGGACCTTACCTGATTGGGCCTTTGCGGCGAATGAAACCCCGACAAGGAGTACCAGAAGGGTAGCTAAAAGCCTAAAAGAACGTGAAAAAGACATAAAGCCTCGCTTTATAGTTACATTCATTCGTAAATATATGTATTTTTTTACAGTCCCGATAATAAATGTATACTCGGGGTAACAAAACTGTGACTTTTTTCAAAGTTTTTTGGAAGAAGCATTTTTGTTCGTACAGTAAACGTCAAAACTATAGGACTGCATATGGAAGTTGAAGAACTGACCGTTGCCTACAGCGACGAAGATACCGGCGAAGAAGTGATCAAGGAAGTCGGCAAGGAAATCCTTTCGAAGGGAGCATGGCCCACCGTCATGTTCTTCTATCAGGAAAGAGACCCGAAGACCGGTGAATTTACCGAACCCAAGGTTTCGCTCCGCCGTTACCGCAAAATGCAGGGCAATTTCAAGCCCCAGGGCAAGTTCAAGATCACGGGCAAGGCTCAGGCCGAAGCTATCATAGAAGTCCTCAAGAAGTGGTATAATATTTAATGCCTGACCCTGCTAGTCGAAAGAAGAAGTATAATATCGAGTTCCTTTGCGAGGGGGACATCGAGGCTTTTCCGTATAAGGACAAGTTCGAAAAGATGGCTCGCAAGCTCCTTGCCGAAGAAGGCAAGGAAAAAGACGTGAATATCGTGCTCTGCACCGACGAGTTCGTGCGTACCATGAACCGCGACTACCGCGGCTTGGACAAGGTAACGGACGTGCTTTCCTTTGAATGGAAAAATGAACTCGGCGTCGAAATTCCCGAAGACGAGGCGATGCTCGGCGAAATCTATATCGCACGCGAACAGGTTCGTCGCCAGGCTCCCGAATACGGCAACACGTTCTATGCCGAAATGAAGCGCGTGATTGTGCACGGGCTTTTGCACCTTTCCGGCTACGACCACATTAAGGCCGCCGACCGCAAGGTGATGCGCAAGCGTGAATGCGAATTCCTGGGACTTGACCCCTACAAGGAAGGTGCCTAATGGAAACTCCTGAAAGTTGGGCCATTGCGTTCCTTGCCATTTTCGTATTCGTATCGTTTTCGTTTTCGTTGATCAAGGCTGCCTTTAGCGCTATCTATGCTAAGCGCGATGCCCGTGACCGCGAAGGCCGCGAAGAGGTGGTTGCCTCTTTGGTGGAACTGCCCGGATTTAACGAGACCATTTCTATTGGCCGCATTTTCTGTAACGTAGGTGCGGGCGTTCTGGGCTTTTACCTGTTCCAGATGATTCCTTGGAGCTGGGTGCAGGATTACTGGTTCCTGGGTTTTGCCGCCTACCTGGTGCTCGCATGCATTGCCATTTATACCATTACGGTGTTCCTGGCCAACTTGCTCGGCAACCTGAAGCCTGATACTTTTGCTGTCGTTTTGATTCCCTTGTTCAATATCATTCGACTTCCGTTCGCATTGCCGGCTAAGATCTGCCATGTGCTCTTTGTGAAAATCTTGAAGGGCCTGGGCTACGATTCTAAGCTGAGCTTTTTGCCCGAAGAACGCCGCGATGCCGTGCAGGCTCAGGCAGACTTGAGCGATGAAGCGGACCCCGATGCCGAAGGTTTGGAACAGGAAGAACGCCAGATGATTCTGAACATCTTCGACTTCGTGGAAACTCCGGTGCGCGAAATTATGACGCCCCGCGTGGACATGTGCGCTGTTGAAGTCGGAACTCCGCTGGAAGAACTGGTGAAGGTACTCAACACCGAACGCCATTCTCGCTTGCCGGTCTATAAGGATACCGTCGACAACATCGTGGGTATTCTTTCGAACCGCGACTTCTTGGAATGGTACACCGAACACCGCGACGAACCCTTTGACATCATGAAGCTGGTGATGCCGCCGGTCTTTGTGCCTTACCACAAGAAGATTGACGACATGCTCACCGAACTCCGCAAGACGGGTAACCAGCTCGCCATCGTGGTGGATGAATATGGCGGAACCGCAGGCCTTGTGACCCTCGAAGACATTCTCGAAGAAATCGTGGGCGAAATCAAGGACGAAGACGACGTGGACGAAGATGAAGACGTGCAGCGCCTCAAGGACGGCCGATTCATTCTCGACCCCATCATGACGCTTTCGGATTTGGAATACAAGCTCGGCGTAGAACTGGAAGCTCCCGAAAATTCCCACGTGGAAACGCTTTCGGGCCTGATTCAGGCAACGCTTGGCATTATTCCGTCGCCCGGCGCCGAAGTCACCATTAAGGGTTACACCTTCCGCGTGCTCAAGATGGACGGCACCCGCATGGAAAAGGTGCTCATGATCCAGCCCGGCAAGGGCAAGACCAAGAACATCAAGGCCGTGCCCCGTACGCAGGCTTTCAAGGTTGTGTAGCTGTTAAACAGAATATTCTGTATACAGCGCGTACCATAAATTGTATAAGGTGCTCTTTCGGAGCGCCTTTTTCATTTCTAAAATTGTGCTATGCAAGGAACTAAAAAAGACGTCAAAGACCGGTCCCTGATAAGCCTCTCCTGGCCGCTTATCTTGACCTTTGCCGTGGGCATGATTCAGCCCATGATGGACAGTTGGTTCCTTTCTCGAACGTCCGAAACGGCTGCCGCTGGCGTAGGTGCCATGCTTCCGATTCTGGGAGCCCTGTTTACGGCTCTGCATGCGTTTTCGCAATCGGGGGCAAGTATTGTTTCTCAGTACATTGGCGCTAAGCAGAATAGCCACGCCAACAGTACCCAGACCATGGTTCTTTTCGGGAGCGTTCTCCTTGGCCTTGCCCTGACGCTTGTGGTTTACCCCCTTGCGGGGTCAATTCCGCACTGGATGGGCCTTTCCGATGACCCGGCCAAGTATGCCATGCAGTTCTTGAGTGTGGTTTCGTTCGGTTTTGCTTTCCGCGCCCTGCAGACCATTTTGACCGCCCTTATCGCTACCCATGGTCTGACGATTTGGAATTTTGTGGGCAATACGATTACTATTGCCAGCAACGCCGCCTTGAATGTCGTATTCCTCGAAGGTTATTTTGGACTCCCCAAGATGGGCGTATACGGCGTGGCTCTTGCAACCGCCCTTTCCTGGCTCATTTCTTCGGGAATCCTTTGGACGGTGCTTAAGCTTAAGGTGAAGCACCATAGCAAATCCCGCGACTGGAAACGTTCCCGCGTGCTTTTGCCGGACTGGATTCGAATTGGACTCCCTGCTGCCGCTGAACCCATTAGCTTCCAGCTGTTCCAGGTTTTTATTACGGCGATGGTGGTGTATGTGGGTACGACAGCCATGACGGCCCGCGTGTTTGCGGGTAACTTTGCCGCCCTTTCGGTGATTCTTGGTGTGGGTCTCGGTAGCGGTAACCAGATTCTCGTGGCCCACTTGGTGGGCGCTCATGATTATGACAAGGCGAACAAGCGCGTTCGCGAAACGCTTGCCATTGGCGTTACAAGCGGTCTTTTGCTCTCGATTTTGGTCGCCCTTTTTGGTGAACAGCTGATTCGTCTGTATACGGACAATCCCGAAGTGATTCGCCTCGGTAAAATCTGTCTCTGGTGCGATGTGGCGGTGCAGCCCTTTAAGGCGGTGAACTATATTGTCACCACCTCTTTAAGGGCGTCGGGGGATTCCAAGTTCCCGGCCATTGTCGGCAGCGCCATGATGTGGACCCTTGGCCTGGCGACTTCGCTGATTCTCGCCTTTGTGGTGGGGCTTGGCCTTCCGGGACTTTGGCTTGGCATGGCCAGCGACGAACTTTACCGCTCCTTTGCAAACTTGTGGCGTTGGCGTAGCGGTCGCTGGAAAAGCAAGGCCGTAGTTTAGAAATTCTATTTCCCAAAACAAACAAAAAAATGCGCGAATTGATTTCGCGCATTTTTTAATGATTTTAACTGGATTAGAGCTCTTCCACGGCTTCGGCGCGGAGGTTCTGCACAATGTGATCCTGGCGCTGGGGCGTGTTGTTGCCCATGTAGTAGGCGAGCATCTTGCCGAAGGAGGCGTCGGGCGGAAGTACCACCGTTTCAAGGCGCATTTCTTCGCCGATGAACTGGCCGAATTCTTCCGGAGAAATTTCACCGAGACCTTTGAATCGAGTGATTTCGAGACCGGTCTTGCCGATTTCCTTGGCGGCCTTGTCGCGTTCCGTTTCGTCGTAGCAGTACTTGGTCACCTGCTTGTTGCGCACGCGGAAAAGCGGCGTCTGCAGAATGAACAAGTGCTTCTGTTCCACCAGTTCGGGGAAGAACTGCAAGAAGAAGGTCATCAGGAGCAGACGAATATGCATGCCGTCCACATCAGCATCGGTAGCGATAATCACCTTGTCGTAGCGGAGGTTCTCGAGACCGTTTTCGATATCGAGAGCGTGCTGCAGTAGGTTGAATTCTTCGTTTTCGTACACCACCTTCTTGGTCATGCCAAAGCTGTTCAGCGGCTTACCGCGCAAACTGAACACGGCCTGGGTCTGCACGTTACGGGCCTTGGTGATAGAGCCCGATGCAGAGTCACCTTCGGTAATGAAGATCATGGTTTCGCGGTTGAGGGCGTTCTTCGCGTCGGTCAGGTGGATTTTGCAGTCGCGCAGTTTGCGGTTGTGCAGGTTCGCCTTCTTGGCGCGTTCGTTGGCAAGCTTCTTGATGCCGGCGATTTCCTTGCGTTCGCGTTCATTCTGCGTAATGCGGTTTAAAAGAGCCTTTTCGGTTTCCGGATTCTTATGGAGGTAGTTGTCCAGTTCACGAGCAACGTAATCCACAATCCAGGTACGCAGCTGGGCGCCACCCGGAGCCACCGTTGTCGAGCCGAGCTTGGTCTTGGTCTGGGATTCAAAGACCGGTTCCTGAATACGAACCGAAATGGCACCGATAATGCAGTTGCGCACGTCGCCGCCGTCCAAATCCTTCTTGAAGTGGTCGCGGGCGCCCTTCACGATACCTTCGCGGAAAGCCTGCTGGTGGGTACCGCCCTGGGTGGTGTGCTGACCGTTCACAAAGCTGTAGTAGTGTTCGCCGTACTGGTTGCCGTGGGTAAAGGCTATTTCAATGTCGTTTGCCTTAAAGTGGGCCACCGGGTAGCGGATAGAATCGTCCACGTGGTTCTGCAACAGGTCCAGAAGGCCGTTCGGGCTATTGTAGGTCTTGCCGTTCATCACGAGTGTGAGCCCGTTGTTCAGGTAGGCGTAGTTCCAGACCTTTTCTTCCATGTAGCCCGGCAAGAAGCGGAAATTCTTGAAAATGCTTGCATCCGGTTCGAAATAGATTTCGGTACCGTTCTTTTCGGTCGTATTCTTTTCGCGTTCTTCGCGCACGAGCTTGCCCATGCTGAATTCGGCTTCTTTCACGCGACCGTCGCGGAAACTTTTCACGATGAACTTGGTGGAAAGGGCGTTCACGGCCTTGGTACCCACACCGTTCAAGCCCACAGACTTCTGGAAGGCTTCGGAGTCGTACTTACCACCGGTGTTAATCTTCGATACGCAGTCAATGACCTTGCCCAGAGGAATGCCGCGGCCAAAGTCGCGCACGCGGGCGCTGTGGTCTTCAATATCGATAATAATCTGCTTGCCGGCACCCATCACGAATTCGTCGATGGAGTTGTCGATAATTTCCTTGACCAAGACATAGATACCGTCGTCGGGGCTGTTGCCATCACCGAGTTTACCGATGTACATACCCGGACGTTCGCGGATGTGTTCGTTCCATTCTAGTGTTCTAATGCTGTCTTCGGTATATTTTGCTGCTGCCATAGTAATTAGAAACTCTCGTTATTCGTTAAAAATTTTGTCGATTCAAAGATAGACAATTTTTTTGACATTCCAGTGTCAAAAACTTCCGGAACACAATATACAAAAATCCTGTCGGTAAGTGTACGATTGTGCAGTTATGAACGTCGTCTATTTTGGGTCGAGGTGCTAGATTTTGGCGTTTTTTTCTTTTTTGCTGAATATTTTACCGTTTTTTCAGCGACGCAATCGGGCGTGACTGGAGTAATTGGGGCAATCATGAGCTTAAACCCCATTGCTTTAAGAACTCGCATAATGGTGTCAAAACGGGGGTGAGCGTCTTCTTTCAACGCCTTGTAGAGACTTTCTCTATTCAATCCGGCCTTTTTTGCGATTTTAGCCATCCCTGTTGATCTTGCTACATATCCGAGGGCTCTTTGCCAAAGAACGGGATCGTTTTCGGCAAAAACATCTTCCAAAAAGAATCTAACGTCATCTTCTGTTTGCAAGAGTTCTGCAATGTCTAAATCAGAAACTTTTGCATCATTATTTGCCATTTTTCAACTCCTTTGCCTTTTCAATGTCATTTTGTTGTGTTGATTTATCACCACCTACGAGTAGCAGTACTACGACATCATTTTCCATTGTATAATAGATTCGGTATCCTGGTCCGTAGTGAATTCGCATTTCATAGATTCCTTCATCAATAAATTTGAAGTCCCCAAAATTTCCTTGTTCAGATTGTGCGATCCTAAGGTGGATTTTTCTACGAATACGATGGTCCTTCAGTTGACTATGCCATTTTAAAAAGTATTCAGTCGTTTTTATATGAAACAATTCGTACCTCCACAATGTAGCCATTCGGCTACAAGTTGTCAACTAGTTTTTAGAATGGGAGGTAAAAGATAAAACGACAATAACCTATAGCGTGCAATCAGTTGGTTGCAAAAGATGGAGCGTTTGTAAGTTTTTGTTATATTTCGCCCCAAAAGGTTTGGTGGGCATTCATATTTGGAGGTTTTATGAAAAAAGTCATTCTCGAAGCGAAGCGTAGGGAATCCATATTTTTTGCCGTGGCTCTTGTCTTTGCATGCATGTTCGTTGCATGCGGTGGTAATGGCAATAGTTCTGCGCCCGACTCGATTGCTGATTTGTCGTCTAGCAGTAGCGATGATGAGTTTTCTCAAAAGGATAATTCCAGTTCCTCGGTGGATAAGAAATCTTCTAGCTCTGAACAGGGAAATAGCTCTGTAGGTGATAAGGGCAGTAGCTCGTCGGCGGTGGAGTCAAGTAGTAGTGGTGTGTTGCATATTTGTGATGATGGTGATACTTTAACAAAAGATCGTTCAAAAACGATAACGCATTATATTTGCGAGAATAATAACTGGGTTGTGAAGTATACTGTTCGTAAGGATTCTCTTGATTCTCTTGCCGCAATTGAGAAAAACAAGGAACATCCGAATATGGATAGCTTGTTTGCCGGCTACAAGGGGGAATATTTTGAACTTGAAGACTCTCGCGATGGTCAAAAGTACAAGTATGTGGAGTTTATTTGGCATTCCGAGGATGGTAAGGGTAGGGATACCTTCTATGTGATGGCCGAAAACTTGAACTATGGCAAGATGATCCTTAGCGGTACGACAAAGTTTGATGACAAGGTAACCGAAAAACTGTGCTACGTGGATGATGAATGGTTTTGCGACAACCATTTTGGCGGGCTTTACTCCTGGGCGGAGGCCATGAATTTGCCGAAGGTTTGCGATTCTGTTGCCGTAGACAGCAATGAAGCCTGTAAAAGCTTTGCTGATGCCGTCAAGAGTGTCAGTGACCCTCGTGTAGTCCGTTGGCAAGGTATTTGCCCGGACGGCTGGCACATTATGACTCAATACGAATGGCAACACACTGCTGATAATTCGAGTTATTTGCGTTCTAAAATTCTATGGGAAGAAAACTCCGGCTTGAATGGTTCGGGCATGTCGATTATTCCGACAGGAAATGGGCGTGTCGGTATTCACGAGTATACGTATATATGGCTACCTGCTGCAGAAGATGTTTCTGCCAAAAGTATTAGCATTTTGAGTGTTGCATCTGAACAGCACACTGTAACATGGAGTAAGGTTGCTTTCCAATCTATCCGTTGTGTAATGGATGCGAACAACACTTTGATTCACTAATATTTTTGGAAAGCCGTAAAGGGAGGTCCCAGCTCAGAGGCCGGGATGACATTTCGGCGGCTAGAACGCAGCCCTAAGGCGGAAGAAAATGTGTCGTTGAGCGAACATTAGAGGCCGAAGGCCGAATCCATGTGAGTGAGACGAGCTCATTTCTGGAGCCGTGGGCTGTTTGAAGACGGGTTTTTAAGGGCAGGGCCCTTAGGCGAGAGGGTGGCGAGCAACGGCGTTAGTGTAGTGCGAGCCAGGGGGAAGCTTCCCCCTTTTTTTTCTATCTTGCGGGTTATGAATACCGCTTTTTACGTCTTTATGAAGTTGTTGCCGAAGAATGCCGCTAGCCGTGCCTTCGGTGCGTTGACCCGCCTCAAGCTGCCGGTGATTTCCAAGAAGGCCCGCAATGCCTTTGCCGCTTATTACAAGCTGAACATGGAAGAATCGGAATACCCGCTGGAACATTACGCCAACATCGGTGAACTCTTTATCCGTAGGCTCAAGCCCGGAATGCGCCCCATTGCGGACTCTGAAATTGTGTCTCCGGTGGACGGCGTGCTCTCGCAGACGGCAACTTTCGACGAAAAGCAGGAATTGATTCAGGCCAAGGGCAAGACTTATACGCTCAAGGACCTGCTCCGCGACGAAGAAATGGCGAAGCGCTTTGAAGGCGGCGCCTTTGCAACGATTTATCTGGCTCCGTTCAACTACCACCGCATTCATAGCCCTGCAAAGGCCGAAGTGGTAGACGCCAGCTACTGCCCCGGCACCCTCTGGCCGGTGAACGTGGGTAGCGTGGAACGTGTGGAAGGCCTGTTCTGCATTAACGAACGCCTTACCAGCCACTTGCGCTTGGACGATGGTTCCGAGATGCTGGTGGTGAAGGTCGGTGCCACCAACGTGGGCCGTATCGGTGTGGCCTATTCGGACGAACTTTTGGTGAACGCGGGCAAGCTCCCCAGGAACTGCAAGCGTTACGACTGGTCGCCCAAAGAAAAGATCACGGTGGAAAAGGGCGGCGAACTGGGCCGTTTTGAAATGGGTAGCACCGTGATTCTGGTGGTGGACAAGAAGATTCGCGAACGCCATCCGGACTTGTTCAAGTCTAGCCTCGGCAAGGCTGTCAAGGTGGGCGAGGCCCTCTAATTCTTTAGGTTTTTGCCGATGGTCTCGGTCAAGAGATTTATCCACGATGAGCCCGCACTCTTTAAAGTGACGGCGGAATTCGTGCGGTTATTTGCCCGGGTCGATGACCCGGTGCTTGCGGTGGCGAAGCTTGAAAAGGGCGTGAATGAACGGATTGCCTGGACCCTTTTGGGGACGGCGCTTTTTCAGGATGTAAGCTACTTTGAATTTACGGCACTCTTGAAGTTGCTGAACGAAAAATTCCCTGGCGATAAACTCTGGACGCTGCCGGTGCCCAAGGCCAGCGATATTGAAGACTGCGTGGAATCGGCCTTCGGTTGCCGCACTTGGTCCATGTTCGAAAATGTGGCCGGCATTTTCTGGAGCGTGGGGCTCTTTGTTCGCCGTCATGATAATTTGCAGGAATGGCTCAAGTCCCGCACGCCCGAAGAACTCTGGCGCGACTTGGGCGAGATTTACTTTATGGGCAAGGGAAACCCGCGCCCGAAAGTCTGTGCCGCAATCTATCGCTTGCTCGCGCCTTCGCCGGTGGGGCTTGGACTAGACTGTGCGCCTTCGCCTAAAATGCCGCCCTTGCCGTTAACCATGGGCGCTCGCCGCTACCTCTCCATTCTTGGGCCTGCAAGCGATGGCTTTGCGGACCTGGAGCCTGCGCAAAAGCAAAAGCTTGCGACGGATTTGTACGTGGCGCTGGTGCAGTACCTGATGGAATCTAGCGCCGATGAACAGGTGCGAAATTCCAAAGTGGATGCCTTGACCGCATCCGTCGCCTCACATAGCCTGCAGTTCTTCTTAGAAGATGGCTCTGAGGGATTCATTTGCAGGACGGTTACGGACCATTGCCGCAAATGCCCGCTCCGTGAATTTTGTAACTACGCAGAATAATTATTTGCTAATTTTCGCCTATGCTTTTCACTTCTAAACTATTCAGGTTGGCTCTTGCGGCGAGTGTCGCGACGCTTGTTGCGGGCTGCCAGAAGAAGGTTGAAAAGCCGGTGGATTATTCCTCGATCCAGTACAAGTATTTAAGACCCGCTTCGTTTAAGGCAGATTCTTCGAAGAATGCGGAAATCCCGTCCCTTGAACGCCGCTACGACTACCGCTATGCGGTCATGTTGGGCGATACGCTGGGCGTGACGGTGCTTGAATTCGAAAGCGATGTGTACGCGCTGGATTACTACATGAACAGCGGACACTTCCAGGGGAGCATTCCTATTCTGAGGGGTAACTTCTTGGAACAGAGCTTCCGTGCCGACAAGCGCATTTTTATTTTCAGGCACGACAGTTACCGCCGCTACGAGCGCGCCGACCTGGAAAACTACGTGCGCAAGTTCCCGGGCTACCATGGCGGATTCCCGCAGGCCTTCTTGAGCTTGCCTTTTGAACATCGCGAACAGGGCCGCGCCTCGATTGAAACCCGATTCTTCTTGGGCGTGAAATCGACCTTCCCGGTGCTGGTGCAGAGCTACCGCGACGGTAACTTGCGCTGGAATGTGGCCCGCAGTTGGGATCAGGTGGAATCCGATGCGTTTAAGACTTGGACTTCGGGCCTTAAGCAGGTGACGCCTGTCGAAATTGTTCCGGCAAACGATTGCGTTTACTTTGAAGCGGGCGAGGGCTCTAACGGAATTGCGAGCCGTCTTGCCGGTGGGCGTGTGGCCGTTGTTTGGGGCTATATGTCATGGCCGGACTTGGAACGCACGTTCTTTACCGCCAGCGATCGCATTTTTGAGGCACGTTATTAATCTTTTTGTTATATTAAAGTCATGGCTATTGAAAAACTTGCAGAAACTCTTTTAGAAAAGCTCCGTTTCATCACTAAGGCAGAAACGGTTATCGGTAACCCCATTCAGGCCGGTGAATCGACCGTTGTGCCCGTGAGCCGCGTGTCGGTGGGCTTCGGTTTTGGCGGTCACCAGAGCAAGGGCGACACTTCTGCCTCTGGCGGTGGCGCTTCGGTGGAACCGGTGGCATTCCTGGTGATCAAGGGCGACGACGTGCGCGTGATGCCTATTAGCAAGGACAGCTCGCTGGTGGCCAAGGTCATGGACATTGTGCCCGACGTAGTCAACAAGTTTAAGAAGAGCGACGATTAATTTTTTTAAGTGTTTAAAAAAAAGGACCTCCGCATTTGCGGAGGCCTTTTAATTTTGGTGCTAGTTAATTAGCGAATTAACCGAGGACTTTCTTTTCGAAGTCGCCGAGGCAATCCACGAGGGCCTGCACACCTTCAACCGGCATAGCGTTGTAGATAGATGCGCGGAAGCCACCCACGGAGCGGTGACCCTTGAGCTGCTGGAGGCCGCGGGCCTTAGCGAATTCAAGGAATTCCTTGGCGAGGTCGTCAGCCTTGTCGGCTGCGACGACGTCCTTGTTGAACACGAACGGAACGTTCATGATGGAACGGTCTTCCTTGGCAGCGGTACCGACGAACACCTTGGAGTTGTCGAGGGCGCTGTAAAGGAGGGCTGCCTTGGAGCGGTTCACCT
>Ga0265298_10001565_pt1 | contig 33888 bp, 50 predicted proteins | sample AusTroGonzalo_MG_3_FD_193486 | JGI IMG/M metagenome (GOLD analysis project Ga0265298, IMG submission 193486) | Bovine rumen microbial communities from tropical cattle in Woodstock, Queensland, Australia - Gonzalo_01 | ecosystem: Host-associated > Mammals > Digestive system > Stomach > Rumen ... | reverse complement strand
CCGATTAGCGTGCTTCCGCTTCTTGCGAAGAAATCCGCGACCAGTTCGCCTGCTCGACTGGAGTTTGCCATCGCCCTTGCGGAAAGCTCCACCGGTTTTTGCGTAGGGTGTAGGTAAGTCGTCACGCTGTCTTTTTGTACGGCCCAGACGGTGGATTCCTTTTGCATGGCCTTGATCATCTTGACGAGCTGTTCTTTCGGCAGTTGATTGATGTCGCTTGCGGTGTAATCTAGCACCGTGCGCTTATTTCGTCCGCCGTACCAGGCTGCACGCCCGTCTTTAAAGTGGCAGTAAAAGCATGGCTCATGCGCCCAGTGATGGTCGTCGCGGCCAAGATTGAAGCCTTTGCTCCAGATGAGTTGCTGTTTTACGACAATTCCGGCCGCTTCTAGCGCATCTTCAATGTCGCGCTGGAAACGGGAAGCGTGCCAGACGTAGACTGCCGCTGTGTGCTTTGTGTAGCGTGCTGCGTTGCGGAATGCGTCCACGTGGAGCTGGTATGTGCCGCTGCGGCCTAGAGCGTCGTTTTGAATGCTGCCGTGCGCCTGGCTCTTGTAGTCTACGCCGTATGGTGGATCCGTGAATATCATGCTGATTCGTGGATCGTCGTCGCCCGGGATTTTGACGTAGGTCATCGCTTCGTCTAGGAGTTTCTCGTCTGTGCTGCTGCCGCAAACGAGCAAGTGCTCGCCGAGCCTGTAAATCTCGCCCTGTTTGCTTACCGGGTTCGGGGTTACGTCCGGTGGCATATCCTCGATGATTTCTTTTTCGTCTTCGGCCAAGTCGCCCAGGTCGTCTTCTGTTAAGTCCTCGCGTTCATCGTGCCAGCCCATGTCTTCGAGCTCGTCTTTGGTGTAATCCTGCATTAGGATTTCGTATTCCCAGTCGCCATTGCTTACGTTGTCTTTGATTACAAAGCGGCGCTCTTTTTCGTCACTCATGCGCGAAACCTTGACCGGTATTTCGGTCCAGCCTAGGGCTTTGGCTGCGTGGTAGCGCTGGTTTCCGCCTATGATTGTTTGTCCGTCTTTGCGGCTTACCACCAATGGGCGGAGCGTCAGCATTTCCGGATCTTCTTGCAGGCTTCTCTTTAGTATTTCAAAGTCTGCGCTCTTAATGTAGCGTGGGTTGCGCTCATGTGGTTTGAGCTCGCTTAGTTTCATCATGACCGGTGGCGTTAAGTCTTCCGGCCTTATTTTTAGTTCTTCTGTCGCCATTTTGTTTCCTTTCCTTTATTTTTCAAACCTTGATTTTTCTAAGAATGAGTCGCGTATGAATTTTCCGACCGGTCCGTATGTAAAACTGGCGTCTTCGGTGCTGATGGTTTTCCAATGAGCGAATTTTTCGACCGGGTAGTCTATTACCTTGACTTTGCGATCGTGCTCGTTTATCCCGCCGATGTTCCAGTAGTTTCCATAAAGCGCGCGAAACATTGGCTCGTCCGGGAATTTCTGCAGGACTTCGAGCGCTTTTTTGCGGTTTATTAAAATTGGCTTGTGGACGGCGTAGTTTAGCGTGTCTTTGCCGGCGGCTTCTAGCGTGTCTGCCAGGTGGCGCAGCAGTTTTGTCCATTCTGTAATTTGGCCGTACTTGGCTTCTAGGATCGCGATGTATTCCCGGAGTTCGCGGTTGTAGGTCGGCTCCGAGTTTTCGTCAAACGGTTGCATGATGAAGAAGTCGTCATTAAAAAGCCAGAAGTCCTCGGTTATTTCGTCGTTCTGGCAGGCCTTGATCAGCATTGAGCGGACGTTTTCAAACTTTGACGGCTCTGTCTGCATTACTTTGGCGTAATTGTCCGGCTCTATCCCGTCTGGCTTCCCGCCATAAAACCAGACGTTTCGGTGCGGCATATTCTTTTCCACGCTGCGCAGGCTGTAGCGGAGTTCTTCGTTCTCCGGTTCGTCCTTTACAAAGTAGACGATGTCGTATTTGCCGGTGAGGTATCTTTTCCAGCCGTAGGCCTGGAATGTCTTTGAGTGGTGGTGGCGTGTGCGCACCTTGTCCAGCCAGTTTGCTCCGTCTTCGTTGCCTTTTTCTCGTTCCTGTTTGGCGAGCATCTTCTCGGTGGTGTCCATTATCTGGAGCTTTTCTAAGCTCAAATGTCCGCGGCACAGGCTGTTCATGTCGTCCATGTAGTGGTGCACCGTCATCTCTGGTGCGTGGTAGATTTTGCCGACGCGAAGCAGGATCTGGGCATTAAAGATTTCGTCTTCGCCAAATTGCAGGCCGTCTGCGTAGCGAATTCCGTATTTCTTGACGGTTGCGGTTTTGTAGATTTTATTCCACACCATCTGCCAGTATCTGCGTAGGTGCCATAGGTCGTATTCGCCCTCCGGCCACGCGCGTCTGAGGACTTCTCCGGTGTTCATGTGTCTGATCTGGCCGAATTGGACGATGTCCTCGCCCTTTTCTGCGTATCGCTGCATCGTTTCTACCGCGTTTTCTTCGTACGCGTCGTCTGCGTCCAGGAACGTGATGTATTCGCCTGTGGCGCGGTCCATGCCAAAGTTGCGAGCTCCGGACACGCCCGCGTTGCTTGTGTGGTAGATTTCAAAGTTTGCGTATTTCATGTATTCATCACAAATCTGGCCTGATCCGTCCGTTGATCCATCGTCGACAACGATGATTTCTGCGGTCCTGGTTTGTGATGCTACGCTATCAAGGCATCGTCTTAGAAACGGAGCCTTATTGTATACTGGTATGATTACGCTCAGCTTTTTAGCCATTGTCGCTCATCCTCTCTTTTTTGGCCTTGTAGTTTGCTTCTTTGATCTGTTTTTTTATTGCGGCCCATTGCTCGTCTGTGGCCCTGATGAAGTTTTGCGCGCTGTGGCGTGGTTTGCCGTTTTTTCGTGCTTTTTTGTATTGTTTATCGCGCTGTTCTTGCATCCAGCGTTCTCTACGTCCTCCCATCTAGGACTCCTCCCGTTTAAGTGATAGAATAAGCCCCGTTATAATAAAAATCACCCCGACGATAATGTCTACCGTCTGGAGTGGTTGCGGGGCGTAGCCAGCATTCGCTATGGCTACCATGCCTAGCAAAGTCGCCACGATTGCGGTTTCTATGCTAGACCTTGGTATGTTTGATGACCTATAGTAGCCCATTTTTATGCCTTGCGGATGTTCGCGGTGTTCATTGCTGCCCAGACGGCTCCGCGTGCGGAAAGCACCGCCCTGTCGCCGTTGATTTCTGTGATCACGTAGACGTCGTCGTATTGCCTGAGTGGCGTTCCTCCGTAGTCTACGAGTTTTGTCGGCACCACCTTGTCGCCTACTTCAAATTCGGGTTTTACCGGTTCTGGGGCTGGCGCTCCAACCCTTGCTAGGTTTGCCGTGTTCATGGCTGCGTAAACCGTACCGCCTACCTTGTCTGCAGTAAGCACTGCGCGGTCGCCGTTGATTTCGCTGATGAAATAGTACTCCCGCGTTCTGATTAGCGGTGTGCCATTGTAGTCCACCCATGTGGTTGGCACTACTTTGTCGCCTGCTGTGAATGTTGCCGGCGTTGGGGTTGGCTCTGGCTTGTCATGCTCGTCAATGTAGGCATCGATTGCCGGATGGCCTGCATAGCGCACGTTTTTACGCCATGATCCTGGCGTGACGGTCTTTGTGGTCGAGTAGCAGGTTCCGCACCCGTAGTTAGCCGATTTCGCGCCCTCGCGGTTGACGTTCTGCTCGTAGATGACCCATTGGCCGTTGATTTTAATTTCTACCCAGGTGTGGCCGTTATTGGTACCATTGACGTCGCATGATGCGATACGGTAGCCTTTTGGGCTCTCTCCTGCGTATCCGCCTTGCTCGATGACCCTATCTACGGTCTGGTTTCCGTTGCCGGTTTTGCCTTGCCAATTCATGCCAAGGTTGCGCGCAAAGTACCACGGGAGCTGTGGGCATTGGCCTTTATAGATCCCGCCGTCTTCGCAGACGAATTTCCCGAGCGCGCTCTCGAGTACGTTCAGTGCTACGCCCATTATGCTTGCTCCTCGATTTGCGCGTCTTTGGCTTCGATGAGCTCGCCGTCTTCGCCGACCGCGATGACCGCGCCTAGATTTTCGTTTGCTGTTTCCATTTGTTTCCTCCGTTTTACTTATACCTCTATTATAGCGTAACCGTTTCTTTTTGGCAAACAAAAAAGCCACCCTGTTGAGGTTAGGTGGCTCTTTTGAAAAGCTTTTAGGTCATAATGCTTCTGGCGCTGGCGACTCAGTAGAGTGTGGGCGCTTCCAAGTCGCCGGCATGGATCCTATCACTAGGGTAGCCTGTTGGAGCTACTGTCTTTAGTCTAGCTCACTTTTTTTCTTTTGACAAGTTCTATTTTTGGAGGTAATTCGAGCGGGAGTATCGCACGCTCTGCTTCCAGTATACCACACCCCTGTGCGATTTCAAGCGCGAGCTTTTTGTCTATCTTCGTGCCGAATTTGGTTATTCTTCTGGCGTCCGTATATGCTGCTCTTCCGGGGTCGTCGTCTAGGCATGGCTTCGCAACGCTGCCGAAGTAATACTCCGGCTTACCTATTCGCTGTGTGTGTTGCCGGTCTTTGAAAATCTCGACCTTTATAATTCCTGCGGTGCTCCCGTCTGGATCCGTGCTCCAGCCCAGCGAGCTAATTTTTCGGTATGTAAATGTCCGGCTCATTTTCCTCCTTTGTTATTGTCCGTTTGATTGAGTGTCGTAAGTGGCAGGCTTGGCAGCAGAAGCATTCCCGGGTTCTGGTTGTGATCCAGCCCCGGGCTTTGGCTTCCTGCTTCGCGTCTGCTAGGTTGTCTGCGTAGACGAGCTGTACTTGCTCGCATTCGTCGCATAAAAGCTCGGCGCAGCGGATTATCATTCGCCCTCCTTGGATTTTCGTTTCGCGTCCTCGAGACTCTCTATTAGCCCACTAATCGTGTCCAGCCTTTCTATTGCTTCGTTGATTTCTTTTGCGTCGATGTCGCGATTCCGGGCTCCATCTTTGTATTGCAGGTGGTGGTTGGCGAGCGTGAATGCCACCTCTGTAGCTTGGTTCTTGGCTTCCTTGAGTATTCCCTCCACCTGGAATTCGTGCATCGCTATACTAATCATCATCGTTTCCTCCATTCTTTTAATGTTGCCGTGTGGCTTCAAATTCGCGCCCTCACGGGCTTTTTGAGCTTGGAGCCGGGTCTTTTATCGTTTCGAGTGTTCCCGGCGCTCACACGGGCTTCTAGTGGCTTATTCGTCGCGCCATTCCTCTTCTGCGGGGTGCCAGTATTTGCCGCAAACAATGCAGCGCAATGCGTCCGGGTTGCTATGCTCGTGTAAATTCCCGGCACCGTCAAAGTGACGATCGTCGTCTACTGGTACGTATTCTGTGATTTCATGGTTGCATCCGATCAGCTCTTCTTCGTAAAGGGTGCGCAGTACCTCTATGATTTGTTTTTCGGTTCCGTGTACGCTAATCTTGAGCGTTGGCTCGATGTTTAAATCGCAACTCCCACCATCCATTGCCTCGATTCTATAGCTCGTTTCCATCACGCCTCCTCGATTGGGGTTTTGATGAATTCTTGGTGGTCTTCGCGGTATTTTGTCACCATCTCTGTAGTTTCCTTGTAGCTTCGACCGTAGAGCTTTGTCGCTCCGTCTTCTGCGCGCCATAGGTGCTTTTGACCATCCCATCTAATCGTGAAACCCTTATAACGGTATTTCATGCCTGGTTTTTTCATTCCTGTGGCGTGCGGTGCGCTTCCACCCTTGCGTCCGGCTGCTGCCGTGCGCGGGTCGCCTTTTTTAAATCGCCCGTCATTCTTAGTATTTAGCTCCACGATTTTGCTCGGATCTTTTGCTAATTCTGCGGCTTTGCTCATTTTTCCCCTCCTTGGCAAGTGATTTTATATGGCGGTTCAAGAGTTGGTTCTTTTGAATAATAAGGATTTAGTGGTGTTGGTGGACACATAGGCACAACCCTTTCTGGGCATCTATTCTGGAGTTTTACGAGTTCTTTCAAAAGCTCTACTTCAGTTTCTAAATGCTCAACTCTTTTTTGTAGTTCATCTATTTTACTCATTTTTTACTCCTTTTCCAGGATTGCTAGGCCGCTTATTGTTCCCAGCATAAATAATGCGCTCTGCTTTTCGTCGTCAGTCATTTCCGATTCTTTTATAAGTTCAGTTAGGCAAGTTATGTTATCGCGCATAATCTGTTCTTTTAGTGTTGGTTCGTTGTATCTCATTTTTCCTCCTTTTTAAATTTGCGGCTTTAAGTTTGCGATTAGTTTTGCGATTGTTTTTGCGAGTTCGGCTTGTCCATAGACCATTGCGCGCTGCTCCATGATGTCTTCCTCGATTTCTTTGCGGAAGACCGGGATTGTGTAGTGTTTTAGCCCGTCCACGATCACTCTCGGATCGTACAAGCTGTAAATCAGCACCTCCAGCTTCGGGTTGACGACGAATGCCTGGCGGACCTGGTGGCGGTGTTCTTCGGCCACGCTGTCGATTCCGCGGTATGTTCCTGGTCGAGCAGGGAAGAGCGGCTCGAGTTCGTCTGGGAGCTCGCCCTTTGCGAATTTATCGGCTAGGATCAAGTATAAATGCTCTGCGGTGGCTAGGCTCTTGCATTCAATGGCCCAGGTTGGCTCTTTTTTGTCTTCTGCGGCGTCTGGGCTGTAACCGAGGAGCCCGTCGTCTGTTTCCCACATTCCGCAGTCATATCGCGGGTTTTTGAGTTTGTATTTCGCGACCGCCATTTCCGCGTTTTCGTTCTCGAGTTGGGTTCCGCGAACCATCGGGGATTCTTCTTCTGCGCCGTAGCTTACGTACTCGGCGATTAGTTTCCATAATTCTGCCGGTTGCGATCCTGTTTTGCCTTTGCGGGCCAGCGGTTTGATGGCCTTTACGCGGGTTCCGGTGATGACCGTTTGGCGTGCTTCGAGCCATTCTTCGCTGCGCTGTTCTACCTCGATGGTTTTCATGCTTCTAGTTCCTTTACTTTTTCTTCTAATTCGTCACGTTCTTCTGAGACCTTGATGTAATTATCCCATAAATCTTGCACGTCTGATTCTAGGTCGTCGATCTCGCTCCTTATCTCTTTGAGTCGGTCTTCGATTTGCCTCATTCTACCACCTCCGCCTCTTGCGGCTCATCCATGTGCTGAAGCCTGGCGAGTTTTTCTTTTCTCTTTTCTTCTTCTTCCGCCTTGCGGTATGCTGCGTCTAAGTTCTGGGCATCCATGTAATCTTCGGAGTAGTCGCCGATTCCGGCCACGCTCCCGAGCACCTCCGGTAGGTAGGTGTGGATGATTTGGCTCAGCACCGCGTAGCGAAGTTTGCGCTTGCGGTTTGCGCCTGGTTTCCAGCCCATTTTGACCTGTCCGCGGCTGTCCTTTACAAATCCGGACTGCTCTGCGTCGTTAAATGTGAATGTGTCCGTGATTTCTTCGTCTGTCTTCGGATTGTAGACCGTTGCGGTGCAGCTGTCTTCGGTTTCGTCAAACTTTTTAATGCGCCAGCCGGCTCTGCGAAGCGCTGCCGGGGTTGCTTTGCCGTAGATCTGGAGCTTGCCGCCTACAAAGTATAAATCGTTCAGCGATTCCATCGTCGTCATGCCCATTTCGCGTCCGGCCATGAGCGCCATCTGGACCTGTGCTGCGTTTGTGAAGCTCTGCGGCAGGCTCTTGCTTGCGATCATGTCTGCTGCGATCTTCTTCATCTGAGCGTAAGCGACCGGATCCATCACGTCGGTCTTTGTGGTGCTGATCGCTTTGGCTATTTCGCGCTGATCCTCGTCCGTGAGCGCTGTGGTTTTTTGTGGGGTTTGTGTTTTTGCTTGCGTGGCTTCTTCTGCCATGTGTTTCCTCCTTTTTTAGTTGCTTTGTACTTTTATTTTAATCCCGGTTGCGTTTTGTGTCAACTACTTTTTTTGCACCAAAATACCGCCCGTAGAGTGGGCGGCTTTGGTGATTTTTTAGGTACGGTGTTTCCCTATTGTATCACGCTTTTTTCCTTTTGAAAATCCGGGCGACCTTTTCGTAGCCCGCGACCTTTATGGCTTCGTCTGCGTGAAATCCTCGCGGGGCTATCGCCACGCAGGTTCCAGCGTCTTTGGTCTGTGTGATCGTGAGCTCGAGTTCCGGGTGGTTCTTGCTCGCGTGCCTGGCTTCGGCTACGGAGAGCGGCGTGCAGTTCCTCACTACAACGCCCATCTGTTCCCGTTCCACGGTTCTCATAATGTCTTCAAATGTTACCATTTTGCTTCCTCCTTTTTATTGTCCTTTGGTTTGAAGTCCTTTGCGATTACCATGTAGAGCCCGTCGCTGATTTTTGTGACGGCTCCTGGTTCGTCCTTTAGCTTTATCAAGATGTACGGCTGTTTCGTGTTTTCGTTCCTAAACGCCACTATATTTTTCTTCTCGAGTTCCTCTGCGATTTCTTTACCGAGCCGCATTTCTAGGTCGTTCATTTTGCCTCCTTTATGATCTCGTCGATGATTTGCTTGCACTCCGTGGCGATTGCCTCTACTGTCCATCTGCGGCCGTCTAGCGTGTATCCATCTCGGTAGTCCGTATAATCGCCTAGGTGTGCGTAATCCCAGCCAAGGTACCATCCGTCTGGCAGCCCGTTTTCCCTGTGCAGGTTCTTGCCGCTGAAAGTGAAGCCCCAGTGGACTATTCCTCGGTCTTCGATTCTTCGGTAGTCCTTTTTATAATAAGGGTGCCCCTCCGGGATTCGGATGTATGCGTTCGGGTGGTTTCGGTACCAGAGAATTATGAATTCGTAGCCGTTGTGCGTGCCGGTTGTGATGGTTTCTGCTACCGGTGGCTCGGCCATGTTGTAAAGCTCGAGGATTCTGTCCATTATTTTGCCTCCTGCTGCGCGGCGCGGATCCTGGCCGGGATGACTTTGCGGTTGTTGCATGCTTCGCAAACCTGCGCCTCAATCAGCGGGGCGCCGTTGTGCTTCGGCGTGCCGAGTTTTCCGCAAAGCGGGCAGAATGGCAATCCGTCGCAGCACCCGTTGCGCACCAGTACTGCTTGGGCGACCTTGTAAGCCAGGGCTTTGTGTTCTAGATCTTCGAGTCGCTCCGCAAAGTCTAGCCATTCGTCGCTAGTAGTGTCTTTGTCTTCGAGTTCTTCTTTTACGATGCCGTTTACTGCGGTTTCGTATTCGAGTTTGTCGTCAGCAAGTGCGGCCATGAGGCTGTTGATCTTGCTAAATATTCGGCCGTTCATCTCTTCGATGAGCTCTTGCCTTGTCTTTGCTTTCATTGTTTCCTCTTTTCTGCGGGGGTAGGCACCCGCGTTATGTTGCCTATCTACCCTTTATTATACTCCGTTTGCGTTTTGTGTCAAGCGGTTTTTTTAATGTTTTTTAGCGATTGCTATGGCGGCAATCGTTAGTACGATTGCCGTCGAGAAAAGCGCCACCACCGCGATCGCGATTCTTTGGATTAAGTCGTAGGCTAGCCCTAGCATGAATAGTTCCATTATTTTGCCTCCTCTTTTATTAATTCTAACTCGTAGTCGTATTCCTCGTCTACGGTGAGTTTGTGGTCGTATGTTACGGTCGACCAGTATCCGTCCTTTTCTTTATCCGCGTCCGCCCAATCGATGTGCCCTTTTGGCTGGCATCCAAGCCCGAATGGGCGGCGCCTCATCGCGTAAATGAAGCGCCCCATGATTATGCCTCCTCGCTTTCTGTGCTTTCTTCGTCGGTTGGTTCTTCCGCGTATTCTGCGACGATCTCGTCGAGTGTCAGTCCGGAAAGTCCGGCGGCTGCTTTTTCTAGTAAGTCCATCTTAGGCCTCCTCGCGGTCAATGATGCCCTGGGCGGTCTGTGCGGCCTCAAGGGCTGCGGTAAGGTCGCGGCTGAATTCGCGGGTTTCCTCAATCGTGCGGTCGCCCTGTGCCGGCCAGTTTACCCCGACCTTTGGTTTGGCGTCGTCAAAGTGTCCGAGCAGCGTTACCGAAATGTTGCCGCGGGTTAGTTTCGTAAGGTGCCAGTATGGGTGGCTCTTGGTGCCGTCTTCGCGCTGGTATCTAGTTGCGCTGAGTTTCCATTCTTGGCCGTTGGTGCGGATGATCCAGGCATCGATGGTTTCGTTGTCTAGGAGGCTTCCGCCGTTTTTGTTGATTGTTGGTTGCTTTTCGCAGTTCATTGTGGTTTCCTCTTTTCTGCCGCCAAGGCTGCGGCTTATGTGTTGCCTTGTTATTTTCTATTTTACTCCGCTTGCGTTCTATTGTCAATACTTTTTATTAAAAATCGCCCGAGTTTTTTCTCGGGCGGCTTTTTTAGAATTCTTGCCAGTCGCAGTCGTCGATAAGTTCTTTGATCGCGTTGGCGGTATCTTCATCTACGGTGTAGTCGCCGTTGTGTGTGCTGAGTATGATTCTTCCGTATTCGTTTTGTTTTACGGTTATTGTTGCTGCTTTCATTGTTTTCTCTTTTCTGCGGTAAGGCTACCCGCGTTATTGTTGCCTTTTGTACCTCCAATTATAAGCCCGCTTGCGTTTTATGTCAAGCCTTTTTTTGTGTAATTTTGCCTATTTTCCATCAAATAAGCCCCGATTTTACGGTTTTTTTCGTAAAATCCGAGCTTATTTTTGCGTTTTTCGCGGTTTTATTGGTTCTCGCGGGTATTTTATCGTTTTTCCTCCTGGAAGCCCTCACAGGTGCCAAATTTTGCGAATTCCGGCCATTTTCAAAACTGCGGGATGCCGTATTTCCATTTTTGCACGGCCGTTGGTGGATACCCAGGTTCTTCGCTCTTGCGAAATTCCAGCGCTTCCGGAATTTTGTCGAGCGTCGTCAAATACTGGCGCGTTCCGTCTTTATCTTCGCGGTAGTGGCATTTTGCTATTCGGACTCTGCCTCCTGCGATTCTGCTTACTGCTTGCTCCATCGAGCGACGCGTCACGGTTTTCTCCAGGATCCCGCCGTTCAGATCGAGCAGGAGCTCTTGTGTCGGTAGGTTGCGGATCTCGTCTGAAATGTCCGCAGTTTTTGGCGTGAAGCGTTCCTCGTCCGCCTGTTCCAGGCTGGTTATGTCTGCTGTGTTTACTACCAGCCCGTCGTTCAAAGTTACCGCGACGTGCCGGCGGTCTTTTATTAGTCGTTCTTGCGTGCTGTAAAATGTTAGCAGTTTTGCGTAGTCGCCGTAGCTAATCGTGCGCGGTTCCTTTTCGCCGCGGATTCTTAGTTTGCCAACGTGGACGATTTCGATCCATCCATTCGGTTTTTCTACTCGCGCTAGGACGTAGGTTCCGTCTGCGCGAAGCTCCCCGGCTTGCGCCGGGGCTAGTGCTTCGTTGCCCATTATCTATCTCCTGTTCGTTTAAATTCGTAGCATTCTTGGTTTTTGTAGTCTTTGTATTCTCGGATCGTGTATCCGTAGTTCGCTGCTATTTCGTTCAGGTTGTCGCGATCTTTTTGCTCGGCTAGTTGATTTTTGCGGATTCTTAAGCCGTATAATTCTTCGTCCTCTAGCCAGTCTGCCAAATCAAAGATACGATTTGTGCCTACGGTTAGGTCTGTGGTTCTGAGCATTTTTGTCATGTTGTTTCCTCTTTTCTTCCCGGCAGGCTCCGGGTTATTATGTTGCCTGTTATCTCTATTCTATACCCGCTTACGTTTCTTGTCAAGCCTTATTTTATAAGTCCGTTTCGTTTTGCCGATTCTATGGCTTCTTGGTCGCTCATGCTGAAAATCGCGGAGCCGATTTCCTGGCTAGCATTCTTTTGACGGTCATACCTCGCCCGGTCGCTCATGCGGTCGTAGTGCTTCCGCAGGTTCGCTCCGCTGAGTATGTTCTGGCTCCAGAAATCGTCACGCTGGCTCCAGTCGATGCAGGCTGCGATGGCTTCCCAGCTCCGCCTGTCTATGCGGTGCATTTTCTCAATGTCGCGCGCCCAGCGTTCCTCCCATCCGCTCTGGATCTTCCGGTCTGGCTTGATTATTGTGATCCACTTATGGAGCCTTTGTGCTAGCTTCTTTGCTTCTTCGGGAAGCTCGCGCACCGGTGCCGGCTTTGCCGGTGCCGGGACTATTTCTTTATTCTGTTTTACTTTATTCTGTTTATCTATATTCTGTTTTACTAAGTCGTCGGATTTTCCTACATGGGATTTTCCTATGTGGGATTTTCCGACATAGGAATTTCCGACGCAGGGCTTGGCTTTTATCTCATATTCCTCTTCCCATCCCGTGCCGATACTACGACGGGTGCGGGTTAGTAGTCCAGCTTTTTCGAGTTCGTTTATGGCGCTACGGACGGCATCCTTGCCCTCCTGGTGTTCCGCAGCGATTCTGCCGATGCTGAAGATCCAGCCGTCCGGTTTGCTGTTTAAGTAGACCCATAGCCCTTTTGCTCGCAGGCTTAGCTCGCGGTCATTCAGGATCGCATTTGGTATCCATGCGAATTGCTCGTTCGGCTTTTTGAGTTTGCTCATAAAAATTACCTCCTATTCGGAGGTAACCTTTGAGATTCTTGCGAAAACTCCAACCTATGCTCATTTTAGCATACTACCTCCGTCTTTGTCAAACGAGGCTTTTTGGTTGGGTTTTCGCCTCGCTACCACCATAATAACGCGCTGTGCGAGTTCGTGTCAAGCCGTTTTTAGTTGCCTACTTTGTAGATTTTGATGTAGGTGTAGCTATCGGCGATGCTCATGTTACCATCCGAGAAGTTGTTGCCATTGGTGTTGAGATGCCATTCGATGTTGTCGCCATTTGCGATTGTTGTAGGGTGGGTCAGTTCTACAAATCCCCAGGATCCATTTGGTCTTGGTGCCATAGCGCGACCGAATTGAACCGTATTTTTTCGTACGCCGAAGATTATATAATCCCATGGGTTGTTATTTATCCATAATTGCCCATACACTTCTGCGTAGTAGCTGCCAGAAGTTGGAAGTGTAAATTCAATATTGAGCGTGTTTGAGCTAATTTTTCCACTGCATCCTGGCGCGGCCATCAAGGTGACCAGGTTTTCCAGGACGAGGTACCCGTTGTTGTATGTGCGTTTATTAAACCCAGCATAGCCTGCCCACACTAGTGTGCCCATTTCGCTATTATCGAGTGCGCTAAGCCCTACTGACGAGGTTGCCATGTTGGTTTTCTGGATGACTCCAGCTTTGTCTTCCAAGAGCCGGTTGCCGTTTGCGAACGCTCGACCATTTACCTCTAGGATGCTTTTTTCAGTTCCGAGTTTGGTTTGCGTCGGCATTCCGCCTACGCCGATTCGCCCATCCGTGCCAACCCAGAATAATGGCTGACCGACTGAAATCTGGAAGCTCACGGTCGTAGTTTCTAGCTTGTCCGTGATTTTTACTTGGAAGTCGTAGGCTTGCTGGTTGTCTAGGTTGATCGTAAAGTCGGCCACGGTGACGGCGCCGGTGGAGGTGTTTAGTGAGGATGTTCTGGATGTCCAGTTGCCCCATGTATTGCTCGATGCGGCTTTGTATCGGTATTGCACGCCCGTGCTTGAGTCTACGGTATTCTTGGCCGTTCCGCCCACTTGGATTAGGCTTATGTTGCCGCCTATGCTGATTGTGGTCGAGTTTTCAAAGCCATTAGACCTACGCCCACTCGCTGAAAGTGTCGGTGACGAATATGGCACTACTGTGATGCTCTTCGTCGCGGTCGTGCTGTTCGATCTGGAGTCTATTGCCGTGACCGTTATTTGCGCGGCCGTCGTATTCGTACTGAGGCTTGCCGTTACGTCTGCGCTCGAGCTGTAATTCACCACCTTTTCGTCGGCGCCTAGCGTGAAGCGGTAGGTGCTCATGGTCGCTGATTTTTTCGGGGTGGCTTTTTGCGCTGCGGATACCTTGGCCTGGAGTGTACTTTTGCCAGCAATCATTACCTGGTTATTTCCGGTTATTGCCGTGGTTGTCGAGTTCGTGTCCTGGAATGAAAAGTCAGAAAATGTCGGATTCGCGTTCACGATGGTTATGGTGGTATCTTTCCATGAGAAAGTGTCCGAGTACTGGTCATGTACCGTGGCTCGTAGCGTTGTAGATTTTAGGTTCGCCATCGCGGATCTTATGGTATTTCTGACCGAGTCGCTTAGGCTCCAGGTGTAAGTGCCGGAAGTAGGCGAGCCGATATTCACGTTGGTTCCGGCTATATCGTATATTCCTAAATCTGGGAGCTCTAGCTTTACGTTAAGGTTGGCTGCGCTCGGGTTGGTATAACTTAGCCATGGGTTGCCCTCGTCATTGACTGCACCCGTGCCAGTCGCGCTCGCATTTATGTGTGGCACTGGAGGCAGTGCTATTGTTTGTGTTATGTATTTCCATCCTGCGCCCCAGCCTTGGTACCCCGTTTCTTGCCAACCGTTGCCCACGTATGAAAGGTTGCACCCGAGTTTTATCGTTATTGAGGTAGCGTTTGCTGGTACCGTGAATGTCAAATCTGGCAGGGTGCCGTACCACGCAGCATTGGTCGCTAGTTGCTGGCGCTGGTATCCCCATCTATCTGTGTATGTAGATCCAATGTAGACGACGCCACTTGTGCCTCCGTCTGGCACTTGGGCATAGATTCTGTAGTCATTTGCGGGGAAGTCAAACGGCTCAGAGGCGCCGCTCACTTTTAGCAATCTATGCCAGTATTTTATGCCCGTCATTGTCACGGACGTTGCGCTATTTCTCGTTAGGGTATCCCATTGCAGGTACATCTGCTGCGTACCCTGGTATGATTCTAGGTGTGCCGGGGTGTCTTCCCAGTATTGGAATGACCCGACTGTTTGCCACGATGTGTTCGCCATTTTTTATCCTCCTGTTGGTACCCACGCCCAGCCTGCGTAGCTGCTATTTTGTATTGGTACTATTTTTATTGGCTCCATCTCTAGCTGGCTCCTAGCCTTGAGTTTTTCTACCTCAGTGGTGTCACGGTTTAGCGAGAATACCTTTTGAGTATAACCGCTCGCGGTGGAGTAGCCAGCAAATTCTAGCGGCGTGATTTCTACGTAGTCGCCCGTGTAGACGTTGCTTCGCACCTGTACGCCATTGGCGTCTAGGCTCACCTGCGTGTTGTAAATTTCACCGACCGATTGGCGCCATGGCTGTCGTATGTCGCCAGCGGCTAGCATCAAATCTGTGATTGAAAACTCGGAGCCCGCGTCCGCGATTATTTCAATGTCCACCGAGCCCATGTTTGGTATGAATGTAAGAGACAATTCTTGCCAGTCGTATTCGGTCTGGTCTTCTAGCTCGATCGAGAATTCGTCGATGTCGTTTGAAATTTTGACCCGTCCGCTTCCTACGATGTCTTTTAAGAAACGCGCGCTCGCCGTGTAAGTTTGCCCCGCCGTCACCGCTACGGTCTGCTTTATCGTAGCCTCTCCAGTCATATTGATTTGGTTGCCAGATAGTGCGCCGTGGTTTATGCTTCCTGGGGAAGTTTCCGCGGTCACTTTTGTCGGGTCAGTTGCCCCATAATCCCAGCTATAAAGATTACCGTTGACGTCCTTGCCATAGCCCACGGAGTTCTTTACGAGGTTCCCACCACCCGCGGTCTGGACGGTCTGCGTGATATTCGTTAAGTCTTGCTGAATTTGTGTGAATTGCTCCGAGACTTGCTGGTCAGTTATGTCTTGTCGGCTCACGATTGAGGTTATTTGCTGGTTTTGCTTATCCACCTCTAGGCTCGTATTGTAGACGGTCTTTGAAATGCCGCCACTCTTGGCGTAGTCTATTGTGATCTTTTCTGGTATTGTGCTTACAAGTGTTTCTTTAATTCCACCATCGAGAATGATTGTGCTCTTGGTGATTATTGTCTTGTATGTAGTTCCGGCTATCGTTACGTCGATGCGGTCGCCTACCTCATGGTAGCCGTGCCCCTCCGTTCGCATGGTAGCCTCTTGGTATTCCCAGTTTTCTAGTTGCGCAAATAGTGGCACGATGGCCGTTTCGCGGTCTTGGTCTAGGATTTCGTTATTTGCGATCACCACGTCCGTGCGCCCGTTCGCCTCGATGCTTTCTTCGTCTGCGAGCGTTATGTTGTCGTTTTGCGGTTGTCTTGATAGGACTAGTGAATTCACGACTCCCCAGTGTTCGCCGACTTTGATTTCTATCAGGTTGTTTTCGGTCATCGTGTCTGATGCCGAGCTTATTGGCGGGGAGATGAATTCTAGCTCATCATCTCCACCATCTCCGCTAGTCGCTATTGCTATGGTTCCGGTGGCGCCTGTGATTTCCTCGAGAATGTCGCGGTATGTAGTTCCCGTTATCTTTGCCCATAAATCTTCGCTGATTGGGAGCTCGCCGTTTGGCAGCTGAGTGACGTCGGTAATTAAATTCATATTATTTTGGTTGGCAATCTCTGCCGCCAAAGCGCCGACCGTAGTCGGGAAGGTTAGCGCTCCTGGTGAATATTCGTTCTCTTGCAGTTGGCCTATCGCTCCGTAGCCAGTAAAAGTGGTCACGGTCTTTGCTTCGTTTATGCTCAACTCTTTAATAAGAAAAGTGCCCCAGGGGATGTCGCCCCAGGTGTTTGCACCGGTTTTGACTTGAGGTGATACCGTGACGCGCTTGCCTAGTAGGTTCGTGCTGGTTCCGGACACTATGATTGTGATTTTGCGGATGGCGCTCGCCAAGTAGTAGCCCTCGGCCTCTTTTTTTACGCTTATGACTACGTCCTCGCTACTTATGGTCTGCGTCTGGTTGTTTTCTTGCCATGAAATGTCCACCCTGATTTCTTTGACCGGGGATTTTACCGCATTTTTTACTGCGTTCGTTACCGGTATCATGTTAGCTCCTCTTGTTTACTGGGGTTAGTATGATTTTTGCGCCTTTGTAAAGCCCACGGTTTTTGCTCAACATCTCGGCCGTCCAGTCTGCGGTGTAGTAGTCTGCGGTCTTTGTGGTATCTGTTGCTGGATCCCAGAATGTTACGCTGTAAAACGGTAGCGATTCGAGTGCGGTATAAATGCTTTGTAGCTCTGTGCGCGTTAGCACGTCACGGGTTTCTACCTCAATTTTCGGGAATATCCCGATCAAGCTCGCACGCACGCTGCCATTCATGTTTCGGTCTGCGTCTTTCCATAGGTGCGCGTATGTGACCTTGTAGCTTTTAATTGCCGGGATCGTCACCCCATTTACCTGTAGCAGGGTTGCGGTTATCGGCGTTTCAGTTATTGTCGGCATCCGTCCTCCTTTTTTATAAGTTTAGCACGTTTCGGTTGCGCATGAATGTTTGGCTATTTATTCCGTCCACTACTTTGTCGATTAGCGTTTCCTCGCCGATTTTTACGGTTATGTGATTGTCTTGCTCCGCTAGCCTTGTAATTGCTGCGGCTAGGCTGTCGATGGCGTTATTCGTGGTTTCGCTTTGTAGGTCTACCGTGGCCTGAGCTTTGGCGGTCATTTTGTCAAATTCTGTGCTTAGATCAGCCGTGCCTAGGTCTGCGAATTTTGGCGCTTTATTGAATGCCTCGGCCATTGCTGTGCCTACGTTCTCTACCACCTTAGCTAGCGCTGGCTCTTCGTCTTTGATGCCCTCTTCGATGCCCTCAGCAAAGTATTCGCCAGATTTCATCATTACGCGGCTTGGGGAGTGAATTGCGAGCGCTTTGTCATAGGCGACTTTGCCAGCGTTTGCTAGCTCTCTCGCCGCGCGTTCTACCACGTACATGTTGTTTAGGATTCCTCGCGCTACGCCTTGGTCGAATGCGCCTCCGGATGGTTCCATTCTTCCTAGTGATTCGGCGGCAGCGTCGCTGATTGCTTGGAATTGAGCACGTACGTCGATGCCTTGCTTTTTGAGGTCATCTACCCACGCATTAAAGCCATCGGCTGAGCGCTCGAGCGATTTTAGCAAGCTGTTGCTCATCATGTCCGCTTCTTCTGCAGTCAAGGTGTACGATTCGCCACTCTTTAGCGTGAATTCGTGCGTCCCGGTCGTCAGCTCTACGAGCGCATCGTAGACCTCTCCGTAGCTTCCGGCCATGATTTTACTGCGAAGCTCGGCCTCCTTTGTGGCATGGATTTCGCGCATGATGGCATCGTGGTAGTCATCCTGTGCTTTGATGGCGTTCTGCACCTCGTCGCGCAGGGTTTCCATCTGAGTTTGTAGCCTGCCCTCGGCGATTTCCGATTCGAGCTGGGCTTTGGTGAGGTCTTCTTGGCTGTATCGCCCAGAGTCGAGCATTCTCTTGTATTTTTCACGTTTCTCGGTTGCGTCTTTTGTGAGTTCGAGAAGTCTTAGCTCTGCGTTATTTGCTGAGAGCTGGGCGTTACTTACGGCGTTGATGGCCTCCTCCTGGTCGCGACTAGCCCTGGATGCGGCATTGGTCGCCTCCGTGAGTAGGTCTTGGTTGCTCTTATAATTTCTCGACGCAAAGTCTGCCATGTCAAAGGCAGTTTTTACTGTTTCAATTACGGCAACTACTGCGCCGATGCCTATCGCTACCATTCCAGCGGTGCTCGTTAGAAATGTCAGGGCTCCATTTAGTGCGTTGACCGCTACTCCGGCTACTCCGGTGGCGGTGCTGGTCATGGTCATCCCTCCAGCCATTAGTTCGAGGTTTCCGGTGGCGACTCCGAGCTGAAGTGCGAGCGTGCCCATCTGCGTTTCAAGCGCTCCGGTCATCATGTTCATTGTGGTCATCACGGTAAGGGCTGCGCCTTTCGCTGCTGTCCAGGCTACTGTTGCTGCCGTTACCGCTCCAATCGCCACCGCGATGCCGGCTATCAAATCTATGATATGGCTCTGGCTTGCTATCCAGCTTAATGCGTCGCCGATCGCGTTCAGCACGGTCACAATCACTCCGCCCGTGAATTCCGCAACCGGTTTTAGAAAATTCGTCACAAATGGTTCGAGGAAGTTCGACCAGACGGCTCCGAGGACTTTCCCGATTAATTCAATCGCTCCGCCCAGTGCGTTTAGGAATGCTGGGAGCAGGCTGCTTCCCGCCCAGTTAATCATTGGGCTTAGGTATTTATTCCATACGTCGCTCATGATTTTGCCTACCGAGCTCATGGCTGATTTTACTTGGCGCACAAATTTCTTGAATGCATCAATGATTTTTTTGAAATCCCACTCTCCGAATATGTCCGTTATGGCTTTTTTGATATTCTCGGCAATTTCCGCGATTTTGTCTTGGGCTTGCTCTAGACTGCTAGTATTCCATTGGTAATCTGCGACCATTTGGCTCGCTCCAGCTACTCCAGTTCCAGCTGTGGCATCTGCGGTTTGCTTTTCTTGGAGTACGTTCATCTCGTCAAATCCGGCGAGTTGCTGGCGTAGTTTCTTTGCTGAGTCCGTGGCGTCGTCTAGGCCGCTCGCCACATTGCTGGCTCCTGTGGCCGCACTATTCAAAGCGTCCGCTGTATCCTCGGTGGTTTTTACGATTCCACTGGTGCTACCGCCTCCGCCGCCAAATAATGCGCCTACCCAGGCTACGGCCTCTTTTATGATCCTAATGAATGCCGCCACGTAATTCGTCGCGGTTTCTATCACTTTACCGATTCCATTGAATGCTCCCGCAATGTTCGAGCGCCCGATTTCGTTCATAATCGTCGCTAGTCCATTCTGGATTGTGTATTTTAGCGTGGTCATCGCCGTTTGGATTCCGGCTGATGCGCTCTGTGCCTGTTTCGCGAAGCTATCAAAGTCTGCGCCTCCAGTTTTATTGAGCTTAACCATTGTGAGCATGAATTCGTCCATGCTGGTCTTGCCACTTTGGAGTGCCTCGTATAATTCCGTTGAGCTTGCGTAGCCCATTGTCTTGGCTACTTGTTTTAGCTGTGCTGGGATGGCTTGGAGTAGGATCTTCCAGTCCTGCATCTCTGGCCTGCCTTTTGCGTATGCTTGGTTGAGTTGTTCGAGGGCGCTCTGTTGTTGCTCAATCGTGCCGCCACCCGCCAGGATTGCGTTATTCATTGCCAGGAACATATCCGTCGATGCTTGGATGTTTCCATTCGTTGCGGTGAGCCTTTTTACGGCTGCAGTCGCGGCTACGATGTCCGTTGGTAGGCCTTTTAATTCTTGCCTAAGTAATGCGATGGATGTTTCCGAGTCTTCGGCTGAAACTCCGAGCCCATTCATCACGTTGCTGTAGTTTTTTAGGCTGTCTACCCTAGCAATCGCTCCGCCCATTTCTTGGCTGATTGCTCTGGCTACGGTTGAGATTGCATTGGCGGCCAATGATCCAAGCGCGGAGCCCTTAATAATGTCGCCCATTGATAGGGCAGTGGAGCTTACCGACTTGATGTCTTTTTTCGCGGCTTTGGTAGCCTTTTTAAGTCCGGACTCATCGCCGGTTATTTTGACTGAGAGTTTATTAATATCCGACATTTGGCTCCTTTGCTCTATTATTCTTGCGTTATTTCTTCGTTTTTGGGCTGTTCCTGGCGTTTTAGCTCAGGAGATGGTATATTTTCCGATTTTGATGCCAAAGCGCCCAGAAAGGCGTTTATTTGCGCTTCGTCGGCTTCGGTCATTTGTCCTTGCTCATCACTCTTGTCTAGGCTTGCTGGTTTCTTCGGGTATTTCTTCGGGTCATTGACCGCGAGGGATATGTACTTGCCCAGTATGTAGTTTGTGGTGTCGGTCATCTGAAATTCGCGCTCTTTTTTTATTTTGTAGGCATCAAAGTATTTTCGCGCCTCGCGCGGTGTCAAATTCCACCACTCATCTATCTTGAGGCCAATTACTATGGCTTCTTCTTCTTGGCTCTGCCAGTATTCAGCGAAGCTCGCCGGCGGATCTATTTCTTGGCTTCTTTGCCCTTGGCTAGTTCCCTCGTCTGCTTCGCCTGACTGAAAAGCCCGGAATTCATCAGCACCTCCATTGCGGATTCAGCAAATTTCTCGATGCCGAGTTCTTCGCTGGCTTGGTCGATTTCTTCGTCGGTCATGCCTGCGGCTTCGAGTAGTTTTACCGTTGCATCAATGCCGAGGTCGTCGGCGTTGAGGCGCGTGAGTGGTTTCCCTAGTTTTCTTTCAAATAATGCGAGGCGAGTCGCCGTTAGTTTTAGTGATTTGATTTTTTCTTCCATTTTTGCTCCTTTATCTTATTTTGTTTACTCTGAGCCTGGGACACCGGCCGTGAAGGTTGGCGCGCCGCTTACGCGAATGCCAGCCGAGAAGGTGAGGAGACCGTCCACGGTTTTCTCGCCGTCTTTGCAGCTTGAGATGTAGCCAGTGATGGTCCAGTAGGCTGCAGTGGTTTCGCCTGGTTTCTTTGGGTATTCAACTTTGAATTGTTTGACTGCGCGGCTGTTCGCGAGGGTATAGAGCTGGGTTAGGCCAGCGTCGGTTACGATGTTACCCTCGAGGCTCACGTTGCCGCCGTCTTTGGCGCCACCGATGTATTCTTTGAAATCATCGGCGCTATCGAGCGTTGTTACGTCGATTTCGTCTGATTCGAGTCCAATTTCGCCGATTGTGGTTAGGTTGGCGATTTGCGTCCAGGTTGGGGCCTGTGAAGTGCCCGTGTTGACGCTGAGTTTCGATCCAATTGCTTTTATACCTGCCATTGTGATTCTCCTTTTGCTTATGTTTTAATTGTATCAAAGGTTAGCATTTTGTGGTAGATGCTCGCGTCGCTGTCTGCGACGTCTTGGCTTCCGGTCATGCCCCATCCTGCTTCCCTCATCGCTTCTTCGACTGTGTCTTCTAGTGCTGAGGTCGTTGGGCTGGAGTCTGTCCAGACATCAATTTGCACCGTCGCTTCTCGGTAGATGATGTTTCCATCTAGATCGCGGTGGTTGGCAATGTTTAGCCCTGTGAATGTGAGCGCCGGGAGTACAGCCTCTACCCCTTGGCTGCTTTGCCGAACCGTTACGCCTGTTGGCGCTGCGGCGAGCAGGAGTTCGTAGACTTCTTTTTTGATGCTCATTTACGCTCCTTTTTTTATGGCTTTATTTATTTCGTCTTTGAAGATGGCTATTATGGCTGGTCTTCGCGACGCTAGTGCTGGCCTTAGGTACGGGTGAGCCTGCATTCTCGATGTGCCTGCTTCTTGGTACCATGCGTATGGCACCACATTCAAATCGACGCCGATTTCCGCGTAGGTGTCTGCTGGGTTTTTGGAGTAGGCTCCATAAACCACCGAGACGATGTTCCTGCGCAGGTGCCCCGTTCTGTGTGGCGCTTTTCGCCTGGCTGATGTTTCTACCGCCAATCCGGCGCGTGTAAACGCACGCTTGCGGTCAAACCGCTGCGTTATGTCCACGAAGTTCGCCACATTCAGTTCGTTCAGCACCTCGATGCCTATTTTCATGGTGCCACCCATCTCTTAGCTAGTATTTCTGCGTGGCTGTCGTATGGTTTGAAATCGACCACCTCGTAGATGTTGCCGCCAAGATCAATGAGTGAGCCTTTGCCAGCTGCTATGTCCGGCTGGGTAGTGATTCGGTACTCAGCGTCTATACTCTCGCCAAGCAGGGCCTTGCGTAGTTCCGCGTCGATTGGTTGCGCATTCGCCGGGATTGAGTCACCCGCGGTTCCTGCGACGCGTTTCGCTCCGCCCTCTGAGTCTAACACCTCCGTCTGCGTCATCACTTTGATGGCGTCAGTGTATAAGGCGTTAGAGATTGCCTGTTTGAATGATACTGGTATTTCCACAGTCTGCCCTCCGGTACCTTTTAAGGATCACTTCAAAGCCCGAGAAGATGTCTTCATCTGTGGCGCTTGCGAGGTAGTTTTTCGCTTCATCGCCGTAGGTCACAGATTGGCCGTTGTCGCTGATTTGCTTGATTTCGCGTTCTGATCCGCCGGTGGTTGTTTTCTCGGCTGTCGCCTTATTGAAAACGCCCACGACAATGCGGGCTAGTACGCGGTTCAGCACTTCGTCGATGCTCTGTGCGTTTAAGTAAATCATGACTCTGTCCGCCACTTCATCTACTATAAAATCAAGCGTAGTATTGCCCGGCTCCGGGATGTTTGAATTCAGGAGCTTGGCGTATTGCTCGATCTGTTGTTTCTGTGTGTCGTCCATGTTGTCTTCCTTTGGCTTGCCCCGGGCTTTACCCGCCGGGGCTTCGGGTTTTTAGTTGTCCTGCTTATTCAGAGACAATGTCGCCAACTTTAAAGATCAAATCTGGAGTGACGGCCTTGGTGCCATAGCTGTAAAAGAGGGCAGTGGACCAGGCGTTGGATAGTGGGATTCTCTCTGGATCGGTGTATTCGTCGATGACGACTGGTTGAGCGACCGATTCGATGCGTTGGCCGAGAATGTCCACGCTCTGGCGGATGTTCTCACGAATGGTTGCGCCGTGGAAGCGACCGAGGCGGCCAGCTTGTACGGTGGTTTCGTTGATTGGTGAGAAATCGTGCTCACGGAGGAGAGCGTCATAGATAGAGCTCTTGACGGTGATTTCTACGTCTGCGCGGTTCACGCCGTTGACGTAGTCATTCTTCACGTTGGTGATTGCTTCGATGACTTTGTCTACTTTTTCGCTAGCTTTGGTGAGGCCGGTTACGTCTACTGCGGTTGCAGCGGCTTCAGCGGTTGCGAAGAAAGCGGTATCAAGGTCGACAGCCATCACCTGGGTGTGGTTGCGAGTCCTTTGGGCTACGATGTCTGCGAGGCCTTTAAAGCGGATGTCTTTGCGCTCGATTTCGGTGACGATTTCCTTGTCAACGTTCAAGTTCACGGTGACTTTACCGCTGTTGATTAATTTTTGGCCTGCACCAGCAGTACGAGCGGTGCCGTAGGCTTTAGCTTCAGCGTTAGCGAAGCGTGAGACTTCTACGGAACCGGCACGTGGATCGCCGGAGAGGTTTTGGTTCTTGATTTGCATTGAGATGGCTTCGGTCTGGATGTTCTCGATGAGGGCATCATAGCGCTCAGAGAGGAGATCCTTGACTTCCATTTGCTCATCGGTGTAGATTGCGACTGCGTTAGTTCTTGCCATGGTAGGCTCCTTTAGTTATTAAGTGCTTATAATACCATCGTGCCGGAGTGTTTTACTCCACCCTTGGCTCCATAGCGGTCTTCTTCGGATCGGGCATCGCGTGGTGCAGTGCCGCGTGCTGCTTCTTTGATCGCGTCGGCTAGAGCTTTGCTCCAATCTGCTTCAAATGCAGCGATGTTATCCTCAGTTTCGTCCGCGTCGGCCGTGGCGATGTAATTTACCAGGCTCGTCGGTATGTTTCTTTTTGTGAGTTCTTCTATGGCGTGATTGCGGTTTTCGCGTACCGCCAATTCCTGCTCGCGGCGGCTGAGTTCTGCTTCGCGTTCCTTGCTTGCTTCTGCGGCCCTGTCCGCTTCAGTCATCTTTGCTTTGCGGTCATAGTCGGCGATTGCCTTTTTGACTGCTGCATCGACGGCCTCTTGGTGCTTTGCCTCGGCTGCTTGCAGGCGCTTTTTGATTACTCTGTCCATGTCCTCTTGCGTGAATTTACGCGCTTCGTCTTCGGTCTTGTCGGCCTCTGTTTCTGCGCCCTCTGCTTCAGCGTTGGAGATGGCTCCGGTCGCGTCTTGGTCTTGGTTTTGGTATTGTGTATCCGTTTTCGTCGGCATAGTATTCCTCCTTATCCCGTTTTACGCCCGTCGGCTTATACCATAATAATAACACAAAATAAAATTAAACAATAGCAAGTTTGCGTTTTTGTTGGTATAATGGCCTTGCCGGGTGTCTAGTTTCCTCTTTACGCCCGGTGTTGCCGGCGAGCCGCCGCTTCCAGCGCTGCTCCGCCATCTTGTGCTCAGCGATGAGCCCCATAAACCACCAACCTCGCTTGGTGGTTTTTGGTGTTATAATGTGGTTATGATTCAGTGGGAATACCGAGAAAGTTGCGAGCTAAATGCGTGGCTGGAACGCACGCGCATCCGGTTTCCTGCGCTTCGCGGTTTCCACGTGCCAAATGAGAACCCGGGCCGAAATAAGACCGAGCGCATGAGAATTGGCGCGCTTCGTAAGCGTATGGGCGTGAAGTCCGGCGTTTGCGACTGGTTTTTCTTTTATCCGCCGAATGTCCGGATCGCGCTCGAGCTGAAGAAGCCGGAAGTGGCAGGGAAGAGCTACCCATCAAAGGACGAGAAGGAGTGGCTAGACTATTTTGCGAGCTGCGGATTCCAGGCAATTGTGGCCCGCGGCTGGAACGAGGCGCGAGTTTTTGTCGAGCGAGTTTTGAAAGAAAACGGCACGGATGTCAAATCTTCGCCATTTGACGATTGCCCGTTTTAGTGGTCTGGCAGTGCCGGTTGGCAATTTTGCCATTTAGTTATTGTGCGACATTAAAAATTTCGGGCATTTTCGATTGTTTATCCGTCTATTTTGAAATTGCCCGGATTGCCTGTTGGCAGGCTCATTTTGGCCTTTTTGCCCGCTTGCGTTTTTGTGCCTTTTTGCTTCCACCCCTGTTGTATTTTTGTTGTTCAGTTTGCTTCAGTTTTGAAATGTAGCCGCTGGATTATTTTGCGACATTTGGTCGTTGTAAGTTTTACAACGTTTCGGCCTTTTAGCAAGCGCTATTTTATTTGGATTTTGCGTTTATTTGTGCGGCCGAGCGATTCACTTAGCACCATGGCGTAGCGTGAAGTCAGCGGATCCATGAGGCTTTGGTCCTGTGACATCATGCGAGCGAAGAGCTCCGCAAATGCTTCAGCCGGGTTTTTTGTCGCATCAGTAGAGATTTTTGTTCCTATGATTTCTAGCGCCCGTTTCTTTGTTTTTGCGCCGGTCACGGCCTTTATAAAGTCTTCGTTCTTGATTCCGCGTTTCACCGTCGCCAAATTCAGGACATGGCCGAATTCGTGGAGGATTACGTAGTTGTTTTTGTCGGTCGACGCTTTGTGCTTTTTAAATTGTGCCTTAGCCTGCTCTGCCATCTGGCTGAGAATGTTGCCGCCTTTGCGCCCATCCGGGTAGTTGATGGCTATAAGCCCATCTTTTGGTATTGTCACCCCATTGAAATGCCGCAGCCTGCCGTTGTCTGCGAACGCGCTTTTCCCTCTGTGTAGCGTTACCTTATTGTCGTAGTATTCTTCCATCATTTCCGCAAATTCAGGGAATTGGTCCGCTACTGCCTGGTAGGTTCGTGTTACTGCGTCTGCCACCGCCTGGTCTATTTCGCCTTCAATCGTTAGCGGCGTGGATGGTGGCATATAAACGCTCCACGGGCTGGCGTTCCAGAAGTAATCAGCCACCGGGATTACGTCGCTGCGTAGGCGGCCGTTGCTGTCGATTACGCTATGGTACGGGGCCCATTGTATTTCTTGGTAGTTGCCTTGCTCGTCTTTGTAGTATGTGGTGTCGTCGTATTCCGCGCCCACCTCGTCGTATGCTGTAAAGTAGCACCGGCAGTTCGGGTGGAGCGGTGGTTCGTCTAGCATTGTTTCCTTGAGCTCATAAACGCGCCCGTCGCGGTCTGCGCAGTGGCTGCAGGTGTTCTTTTCAAATGACGCATTCCATTGTACTTTGGTTACCCCGGCCTCGCGCCAGCGCACTAGGTCTGCTTGTGTGCTGGCCTTGGCGGTTTCTGTGCGGATGATTCGCTCTACGTCATAATCAATGCCGCCGGAGCCTCGGGCGTTTGGATTATGGGCCTGCGTCAGCATCTTGCGGATGTTTTTCTTGGTTGTTTCCGGGCTCTGGCCGTTTGCTAGCGCCTTGGTTAGTTCGTCGCGCACCTTTTCCCACGTATCTTGCGTGGTGTTCCATAGGCGGGAGCTGAAGTTGCCGTCTGCCCAGTTCATGCCCATCATGTACCCGCAGATGTTTCTGTCAAACCCTACAAAGCCGGCCGCGCCTGCTTCTAGCGCCCGCTGCCAAATCGCGCCGGAGTTCTGCATTGACTTTAGCATGGCCTCTTTGGTTGCTGCGTGGCTCTTTTCGCCGGCCTGGTTGAGCTTGAGCCAGATGTTCATTTCCTTGGCCTGCAGGACGCTCATGCGGTTGCTTAGCTTCTCAGGTACGTAGTCACTTAGGCCAGCCTTGTCTATGGCTGCGGTCAATTCCGAGATGGTTTTCTTCGTCGCAGGGTTTTTAAGACCAGAAAACTCCCACCGGTTGTTTTTGGCGAGGGTGCCGAATTGCGCGTAGATCTGCTCTACTTGCGCTTCGATGTCCTTTTGTGCTTGGCGGTAGATTTTCTGGGTTCTGCGTACCGTGGTTTCCTCTAAGGCCAGGTTTTTCAGCTTGGCCTGCGCGCCGGTGTTCATCCAGATCCGCCGGCTCTCGTACTTGTTCATTTATTATTCCTCCGCTGGTTGCTCTGTTTCGTCGAGTTTCTGGTCGATGTCAGCCTGGATTTCAGCTTCGGTCATTGTTTCGTATTGTTCTGGGTATTCGTCTGGTTCTTCTTCTTCGAGTGCCTTTTCGGCGTTGTCTACAAAGCTCAGCTGCTTGACTAGGTAGTCGTCCTTGACGATGCCTTGTAAGTTGACGATCATCTGGCTGGTTTCGTAGTCGTTCTTTGGTAGGTTCCTATTAAATACGATGTCAACGCGGGCGAGTTCTCTTGCGGTTTGGCCGCCAGCGCCCTGTTTCAGGTGGTTGGCAAGATTAAAGTAAAGCGTGAGGCGTTTCTTTAGCCCTTTTTCAATGTAGCGCTCATGAGTTTTTGCTTCTTCTTCAAAGGCTAGGAGTTTGTAGTTCAAAGCAACGCCGGAGCTGTTGCCTACGAAGTTCTCGTCCGATAGGTTTGGCGTTTTGCTGAATTTGTGGATGTCGTCTGCGATGGATTTCTTGAGAATGTCTGCGTCGCTCTCGCTTTGGCTCTTGGTTAGGTAGTAAGCGTCGCCGTCTGCTGGCACGCTGGTAAGCAAGCGCAAATCGCGCAGGTTTGCTTGGCGCTGTTCGTCTAGTGTAAAGTTTTTTAGTACCAGGATTGCGTCTGCCAATTCCTCGCGTTCATTGACGCGGTCGCTCTGAATCGTGTTGTATGCGTCGATTAGCGTCAAGACGGATTCAAAGTCGCCCATGTAGGTCTTATTGTTTGCGTACTCTGTTACCGGAACGGCACCGAAGAAGTGATCTTTTTCTTCAGTCTTGCCCTGTTCGGTTCCGTCTGCGTCTAGTGTCATTGTGATGATTTTGCTTGCTGTGTAAACCGTGACGCGGTTGATTGGCTTATTTTGGTCGTTCTTTACGTGCGCGCAGTTAATTGCGAACAATTCGCGGTGCTGGACGCTGTCGTCGTAGACCATCAGGGTGTTGCGTGGATCAATCTGCACCGTGGTTGGCTGGCTGTCTTCGTCTGTGAATGTCAAATCGTAAGCCACGCCGAAGATTGCGGCATCGAGCGCGATTCCTGCGTCCGTGTCGCTCATTGTTTGCTCTGCGTATCTGTTCATGATTTCGTCGATGTTTACGTCATCTGGCGGCAAGTAGTCGACCGGGTTGCCGAGCAGGTAGTTTGCGGAAATGTCCGCGATGTAGCTTGCGTAGTTGTTGATTATTTTGTTGTTCTTCGCTGCGTCGCTAGCAAGTTCGCGGTTCAGGATTGCTTGCTTGCCGATGTAGTAATCGTAGAGCTGGTTGTATCTGTTCTTGCGGTTTTCGAGCTCTTGTACCGCTAGTGCCACGTTTTCTGTGGTAGCTTCGCTGCCAACTGGGAGCGTGAAGCGTACCGGTGGGGTGTAATAAGTCGAGCTAGACATTGGTTCCTCCATTCTTTGTGCCAAAGTAAAAGTTAATCGCGCCCACGGTTACGGTGACCGCGCTTGGGATTACTCCGTATTTGTCTTCGGTGCCGGTGATTAGCAGAAAGCTAGCCATAAAACAAAGCAGGGCGGTAAGTGCGAAGGTGACCACGGTTGCTGTGAATGCCCGCTTTTCGCGAATTTTGGCGCTTCCTGGCGCTTTTCTGGTCGCAGATGTAATCTCAGCCGTGTTTGCGGTCTGAGTGTCCACCGCGGGGCTCTGCGTGGCTACTGCGGTGTTTTCGTTTGTAGGGGTGCTATCTGCCATACTCCTCCTTTGTTTTATTTCTTCGCCCATTTGCGCATTTCGTCTACCATTGCGTCACACCAGCTATTTGGAGTGTGCCCGTCAATGGATACGGACTTGTACGCGTCATGGAGCTCCATCACGTTGCGCCAGGTTTTTTCGTCGATTTCCTTGGCGTCTTTGTGTTCTGTATAAATTTGGTTTATCATTGATCGCGCGGTGGCCACGGTCACTTTGCTGTTACTGTGTAATCCCTGCCGCAATTCGTCCACGTTCGAGTTTGCGCGATTGAGCTCTTTCAATACGGAGTTCATTTTTTTGTCTAGGTCGCCCATCGACCTTTCGCTTTCCTTATGAGCCTTTCTTTGTCCTCTGTGCGTACTGCCGTTGAGCCACACTAATGAAATGACGCCCACCACTAATATGGCTTCGCCAGCCAGCGCCCATGGCGATTCCGGGAGTGTCGTCGGGAGAGCTATCGCTTCCATTATCTGCTTCTCACTTTCTGTGCCATTTTGCATACTCCTTTTGCTTAATTGTAACATACTTTTAGGTCTTGTGTCTTTTCTCTTTTTGTGCTCTTTGAGCTCTTCCCTGCTCTGCCCATGTGTCGAGTGTTTATTGGGGTGGGAGCTCTTCCCTGCCCTGCCGTGTACCCGTACAGATTTGGTCTTTTATCTCTGTTAGCCTGTTCGGTTTTTGTGACTAGCTCTTCCCCACCTCTTCCCTGCTGTTTTCGTTCGGTTTATGTTCGGTTATTCCGTTCGGTTCCTGTTCGTATAACTTTTTTGTACGCAATAAAAATGAGCCGCCTGATTTGGCGGCTCTTTGCCGAGCATACTCGGCCTTAGCGGTTGCGCTCTACGGCTTCTAGCATTCGTTCTTTGCTAGGCTTGTCGGGTGTTCGATTGACCAGTTCGAGCTGATCGTGAATGCCTCGGCAACAGTAGACGCTGTTTTGCGGAAGCTCGCGAAATTCGCGCTCGAGTTCAGTCCGGTAGTCCTTGCGTCGCCAGAAGACGTGATGCCTAGTACCCATTTCGCACGCGTCTGCCGACCTGTATTGGTATGGGCAGCATTCCGGTGCCATTGCGTAAAGGCACGGGATTTCGATGCGTTCCTGCGTCCGCTTCATAATGTACCACCTCCCTCCTGGTATAATTCCATTTTACCACGAGCGCATAAAAGTGCGGCGGCTTGGCGGTATTCTGCGCGTAGCGTTTATGTCCTGGACTTGGGCTTGTCTTGCCGAGTTGTCTTCATAAATGCTGGCGAGTACATCCACCTCGTCGTCGTGCTGGTTTCGGCCTCCGCGCATATAGGTCGTAATGTGGCGATAAGCCTCCGGGTATTTTTGTCGCCAATTCGGGGGCATGAAAATGTGGCGCTTGACGAATGTTTCGCTCGCCATGATTCTGGCCTCCTTATTGGCCGTCTGCGGTGCCGTAGTAATCGAGCAGGCAGTTCCGGATTCCTGCAGTAGCCTGTCAATGTTTCGCGCAAATAACCGGCCGCCATTATTGCTCTCGACTTTGAATTCTTGGCATCCAGTTGCTTTAATGTCCGCCACCGTAGCTGGCTCTGTGATTTCCATTGGCTCATCCGAGCTGTAGATATGCGTTACGTAAATGTCGCCAGCTTCGCTCTTGCGGTAGTAAATGCTGACCAGGTTGTCTGTGCCAGTGTCTGCAGTATCGCATCGGCCATACACGGTCTTGTCCAGGTTTTCTGGGAGCGTTGTCCATTCCATGAGACTCGGGTAGAGGATTCCCTTACGGTCTATTGGCCTTTGGTTGTAGTTCGCCTCGGCTATGTCCGGGTTCATTTCCTGAGTCTTAAGCTGGTAATCTTGCCAGTTTAAAATGCGACTGTCTAGCATGGTGCCTGGCTGCTGTACGGCTCTTAGGAGTATTTCTTGCGCGTCCGAGTAATGATCCAGAATTCTTCCAGAAAGGTCGCCTTTTGCCCAGCGCGTAGCGATTACTATGACTTTGTAGTCTGCGCCCTCCGTGCGTTGCATCAGGTTGCTAGTAAACCATTGCCATATGGCGTCTAGTGCTCGCAAATTATAAGCCTCTTCCGGGTTTTTGATTGTGTCGTCTAGGATGAGCACGTTTGCGCCGATGCCGGTCGCCGTGCCTCCTGGGCTGGTTGCCAGGTAGTTCGTGGTTGGGCTTCCGTCAATACCCCATAGCTTGGCGCTCGCATCGCCTCGCTTAATTGTCACGCCAGGGAATATGTCCGAGAAAACCACGCGACCTGCATCGACCTTGCGCTCCATGATTGTATTTCTTACCGCTTTACTGAATTGTTGGCTCAGTATCTCATTGTAGCTCCCCGTGATGATTGCGGTTTCTGGGCGATTTCCGAGTAGCCATTCGCTGGTATGTTGCGCGGTGAGCGTTTTACCATGGCGTGGCGGCGCTGAAATCACCAGGAAGTGTGCGCCTGGGGTTTCGATGAATTTCTGGATCGTATCGGCCATTTCATGCAGGTAGTTTCGGTCGCTTAAATAAAAGCCAGGAGTACGCAGTTGGCAGTAATGCCATAGGTTTTTGCGCGCTAGCTCGATTTTTGCGCGTGTTCGTAGTAATTCTGCGGCTTCTGGTGTCATTTTTTGCCCTCTTGTTTTTTATTTGCCGTATTTGGCGATTTTTGGGCGTTTTTAGGGGTTTCAGCTTCGGGGATGGATGTTGTATCGATTTTTTGCTTAGACTGGGCTCTTGCGCGATTCTGTGCAGTCGTTTTTTTTGCATTCATGATTTCTGCGTCCGATGCGCCTGCGATTGCTTCAAGCTGGGCTATGGTTAGCTGTTTTAGCTGTTCAGTTACTTGGTCTGGCTCGTTTATCACTGTGATTCCTGGCTGGTCGCCAATCAATCCGAGTGCCTTGGCCTCGTATTCGCTGGCCTTTAGCCTTAGTGATACTTGTAGGCTTCTATCCGTGGCTATGTCATGCCATAGGTCAAGGATTGCAGTCTTGCGGTCTTCATTTGTCATCGTTTCCCCTTTTTCCGTTTACGCCCGTCGGCTATTGTGGTTGGTTGGGGTTTTCGCTATTTTTCGTATTCGACGCTTTTATATGGGCTTATTTTGCCTTTTTTGAGCTCTTTTTCTTTTTTGGAGCTTTTTCTCTTTCAACGGTTAGATCTGGCTCGAGCTGGACTGGTTCTGGTCCCGTGAGCCTTTTTAGTTCTTTTTCGTCTATCGCAAAGATTACACCATCGATGTTGATTTCGGTCTGGTCTGGTGCGATTTCATAGCTTTTGCCCATGAATTCTACCGCGTACATGGATGTATCACCTAGCGAGACTGTAAATGGGATTAGTTTTTTCATTTTTTGTCCTCCGTTTGTGGTTCTATTTTACCATGTTTTTCGGTTTCCGTCATTCCTGGGCGCTCGTCCTCTGGCGGTAGTTTCTGCGTGTATTGCGCTATGGTCACCGTATCTTGCTGGATTGTGCCCTGCATCGCCGGGATGCCCTCCGTGGTCTTTTGGATCTGCTCCCAGACTTTGTCGTCCTCGCGCGCTCGCGCTACCCGTTTGTATGCGTAGTATTCCGCTACGCTCATGTCGTCAAAGCTCCGGATTTTTTGCGGGTATTCAGAGAATTCCTTGCGTTTCATCGCTTTAAACACCGAGTACCACATTCTCGCGTTCCCGCGTACTAGTATCTCTTGCGGTAGCCTGACTTTCTTAATCGTGGTCATTGATTTTCTCCCACGGGAATTCGTCGGGCTTGTTTAAATGCCCGAATGCTCCCCACATTGATGTTTTCGCGTATTCTATCTCGCGCAGTTTCAGCTTTTCGATGATTCCGTTCGGGGTTGTATCAAATTTGAAAAGTTCCAGGTCTTTTATCTCGGAGTATGTGGTTTTGCCGTTTTCCCAGGCTATCATGGCCGTTCCGTCTACTGGCTCCGCCTTACCGATTGCGTAGGCTAGTTTCGTCTGCACGATTTGTGGGCGGATGGTCTTGCCATTTTCGTCTTCGATGGACGATTCTAGTAGTAGCGTGAGCGCAATGTGTCGCGCCATATATGCGGCGCTGCGGTCAGTCTTGCTCGGGTCTTTGCCGCTGAATGCTCCGCCACCACATGGGCAGGCTCCGCCGTAGTTGTCTACTGCTAGCTTGCGCCCTGTTAGGCCGGTATCTGCATCCCATCCACTCTGCGTCCAGTCACCAGCCGGGTTAGCTAGGATTGCGCATGGGATTGCCGGCTCCGCTCCGTATTTTCGAGCTGTGCCGATTAGCCATTCGCGAATGTCTGCTTCGAGCTCTGCGGTTTTAGTATTTGCGAAACTCGACACAATTGTAGTTATTCTGTTGCCATCGATTGTGATTTGCGTCTTGCCATCTTCTGGATGTTTCTCGTATAAGAATGCGCAAAGGCTACGGGCGAGGCAGTAATCTAGCGGTAAGTATTCCCCTGCTGCTTCGGTTTCTCTTGTAGCCATGCCGTAGACGATGCCTTGGTCGCCCGCTCCGCCAGTATCTACGCCTTGAGCAATTTCTGGGCTCTGTAGCGCTATTTTGACGTCAATTAGTGGCTCTTGCAGGTTTTCAACTCTCAGAAATTCTCGCACGGCATCTAGAGCGCATTCTGCGGCAGTTTTTTCGCTAATTCCGCGTACGGTCGCTTCGCCGATGATGTGGATTGCTCCGTGTCCGGCTAGTACCTCAATGGCCACGCGCGCCTTTTGGTCTATTGTCATGTATGTATCCAGGATTGCGTCTGCGATGCGGTCTGCGAGCTTATCCGGGTGTTTTGGGGTTACGAATTCTGCGGTTCTTATCATTTTTCTGCTCCTTAGTTATTTTATTACTGGTGTGGCTTCTTCCCAGCCGGTATCATCATCATCTTTTAGTAGTCCTTTCGTGAAACGGTACCATCGCCTGCGGATTACGTCTGCGAATTTAGGATCTAGTTCAAATGCCAGGCAGTGGCGGCCCATTTGTTCTGCGCCGATTAGCGTGCTTCCGCTTCCTGCGAAGAAATCCGCGACCAGTTCGCCTGCTCGACTGGAGTTTGCCATCGCCCTTGCGGAAAGCTCCACCGGTTTTTGCGTAGGGTGTAGGTAAGTCGTCACGCTGTCTTTTT
>Ga0265298_10001564_pt1 | contig 33895 bp, 55 predicted proteins | sample AusTroGonzalo_MG_3_FD_193486 | JGI IMG/M metagenome (GOLD analysis project Ga0265298, IMG submission 193486) | Bovine rumen microbial communities from tropical cattle in Woodstock, Queensland, Australia - Gonzalo_01 | ecosystem: Host-associated > Mammals > Digestive system > Stomach > Rumen ... | reverse complement strand
TGTCAAAACTTCGCTTAATTTTCTGCTTTCCAAATATCCTCTTATATCCATTTCAACCCCTTTTTATGATTGTTTTTTTTCAACGACCTTTATTTCATCAACGTTGATATATGTTTTTGTTCGGTTTGTGCCGTCTTGCGCTTTGTATGAATCAACCGCCAAACGACCGTTAATCATTACCAAACTTCCGCTTTTTGCATATTCGCCGATAAATTCCGCTTTGCGTCCCCACGCGCGACAATCAAACCAATATGTAATTTCGCCTTTGTTTTGTCCCGCCCACTCACTAACCGCAACGGAAAAATTAACGACAACGTGTCCCGATTCAAAATATTTGATTTCGGGATTTTTCCCGATGTGTCCCGTTAAACATACTTGATTAATGTCCGACATTATTTCCCCCTTTAAATTCCTGTGCATACATACTTTTTGTAAATTCCGATAAATTCTTCAAAAGACAACGTTTAATATTTACAAATTCCGTTTCGTTTTGGCATTCTTCATCGAAATATTTTTCAATAAACATTTGCGCGGTCATAAGCGCGTAAAATCCGATAAATAAACAAGAATTTTTGCTGAATGCGAACATTAAAACGCGCGCCATTTTGCGAATTGTATTTTTGACTTTCATTTGTTCAAATTCCGTTAATTGCATACTTGCCCCCGTCTATAACTTGAATTTTTGAAATTAACCCGACGCGTCATTTGAAAAAATCTATCAAACATCGCATTAAAATCGGGAATTTCTTTCACTTTTTCCACCATTTCGGGATTTGAAGTTATAATCACGTTGTTTTTATTCGTGTATAGGTAATTAACAAAATCCGCGACATCGGTTAAAGTGCGGTCTTTGTATGCTTCGCGCCCGAAATCGTCAAAAATCAAAAGGTCATATTTCCCGAACTCCTCAACCTGTTCCATAAAGTCAAGCGGATTTTTTGTTCCGTATGTGCTTTGAAGTTTGCGAATTGCTTGCGAAAATACAATAAATTTAACCTTATATCCGCGCAAAATAAGTTCTTTACCGATACAAACCGCAAGCGTCGTTTTTGCATTTCCGACCGAACCGACAAAATATAAACCTTGTCTTTGTCTTGGCTGAAAATTTGCAATATATTCGCGGGCGATTTTCACGTTTTCGCATGTGCGCGACTTTAATCTTTTGCCCGATGTATCATACGGGAAATTTGCGTCTTTTAATCTTTTGCGCAATTCTCTTTTATGCGCGATTGTTTCTTCGATTTGTTGTTTGCGCATTTCTTCTTTTTCTGCGCAATCACAATTTGCAACATAAAAAGTTTTTGTAAAAAACTTTGTTTTCAAATGTCTTTCGGTGTATGGTTTCCCGCAATATTTACAAACCTTTTGTTCATTCGGATAAATAGCGTCTAATGCTTTTTGAATATCTTTCATCAAAAACCCCCATAATTTTCGTCAAATTGTCTGTTTTGTTGTTTTGTTTTCTGAAATGCGATTTTGTCTTCTTTTGGCAAATCATAAATTGATTGCCAACCGCGCGCGATTGCATTATCAACAAGCGCGACGCCATAATTAACGTCGTTATTTGCAAGGCGAACAAATTTCAAAAATGCGTTTTTAACTGAATCGCCCGTTTTATATTGCTTTTTAATATCCGTCTTGTATTGCAAAAACTTTAAAAAAGAATCTGAAAAGGAAATAAATTTTTTTACTTCTTCGTCTTCCGCAATAAGTTTTTGAAAAAAACTTTTTGCAATAAAATTCTTCTTATCATTCTTTTCATTCTTTTCATTCTTGTTTGTTGTTATTTGATTGTTATTTGATTGTTGATTGATTGTTGATTGATTGTTATTTTGTTTGTTATTTTCTTGATACAATTCATAATTATTTATTGTTATTGTTGAATATTGGTTTGTTGATTTGTATGTTATTTCGCCCGTTGAAATCAATTTTAAAAATGATGTTCTAACCTTTTGAACCGTCAATCTTAATTCCCTTGCAATTATTCCGTAACTTGAAATAAAAGACCCGCGTTCAATAATTTGTCCGCGCCATTTTGTTGATTCGTGATTTGCTTTTAATAGACAATGCAAAAATAACGCTTTTGTGTTCGCGTCATCGTACCATTCCCAATTTATAAAAGAACGGTAAAGTTTTATAAAACCTTGCGATTTATTTTCTTCTATTTGAAACCCGTTTTGCATTCTTTTTCTAAACTGCCTTTTTTCTTTTATCTGCTCTATTCTTCCAATCCATAAGCAAAATCAAATATTTTGCGATGTCCGTATCGTCGGCGGGTTTATCCTCAATCGTTACAATTACCCCGACTTTTTTCATGCCTGCAAATCCTCAATGTCGTTATGTTCAAAGAAATATTCAAGAATACGTCTTGCGACATCTGCTTTTGAAATTCTTAATTGATAAGAAATTTCGTCGATTTTCTGCATTGTTGAACTTTTTATCAATGCGCTTAATCCCGTTTTGAACTCTTTTTCTTCACTTTGCATTTTCTTATCCCTCATGTTTCCGTTACAAAATTTCACGATAAATAGGACAAAAATTTGTCATTTTCGCGACTTTGTGTTATGAATTTATTAAATAATTTATTTATTTAATAACTTATTTAATTATTAACTTGATATAATATTATCAAAATGACTAAATTATGTCAAGTAATTATTTAATAAATGACAAGTAAAATTTTAAAAAAGGTTAAAATTATGAACATCATTGAATTACAAGACAAATTAAAAAAACTAAATTTTAATATAACCGCAAGGGAAATCGCGGAAACATGGGGAATGAATGAACAAAGTTTTTCAAAGAAAAAAAGACAAGGTACACCCATTAAATATAAAAATATTAAACAATTAGAAGATAAATTGCATATTGTATTAACTCAATCAACATGCGAAACTGCAAAACTTGTTGAAGAAATAGAACAAAAAGGACAAGTAAATGACAACTTGGCGCAAATAGAATATTACCCCGACGTTTATTTGTCGGCGGGTTATGGCGTTGAAGTTTTAAACGAATATTCGGAAACGGTTATTATTGACGAACGCTTTTTAATGTCCGAACGCGGAATGCGTGTTAATCCGAAAAATTGTAAAATGGTTTGTATTTCGGGAAATTCCATGTTCCCCGAATATCATCACGGCGACCGCGTAATTATAGACGAATCGGACATAAATTTGACGGACGGTCAAATATACGCTTTTCGATATGACGGACAATGTTATGTCAAAGAAATTAACCGCGCGGGAAATAAGATTAAATGTATTTCCATAAATAAAGAATATGAACCATTTTTTATTGAACGCGATGTCGATTTTAAAGTTTTCGGGCGCATTCTGCCCCGAATAAGATTATAAGGGGGCAATATGTTAAAACAATTATTCGATAATTTATTCAATCCCAAAAAAGCAAAATTCGGATATAATGTCGAGTTCGTAAACGGAACATTAAATCATAATCCGATTAACAAAATACAAGCGGGAAAATGCGCGCTTAATTTTGAAAATGAAACTTTTATATTTAAACAAGGCGACGAAATATTAACGGACAATATGTCGGACGTTGAATCAATAAGAACATGGACATTCAAAGGAAAAATGTATTTTGCGATTGCTACGCGGACATATAACGAATATAAATTTTCCATGCCTGTAATTGACAATGAAACAATAAAACTTGCATTATTAAAGCCGTTAATTAAATATGCTGACGCTTTTAATATATCAATACAAGACGACGGGGAATCGGAAGAATAAAAAAGCGACTATCTGAAAAGATAATCGCTTAAAATAATGACATTATGACAAATTGTGTAATATATGCGCGTGTATCATCAAAAGAACAAGAACGCGAGGGGTTTTCAATTCCCGCCCAATTAGAACTTTTGGAAAATTACGCGAAAAAACAAAATTTTAATATATGCGAAAAGTTTATCGACATTGAAACCGCCAAAAGAACGGGACGAACAAACTTTGTTAAAATGCTTGCATACCTTAAAAAGCATAAAGACATTAAAACAATTCTTGTCGAAAAGACCGACCGTTTATATAGAAATTTGCCCGATTATGTAACTATTGACGAATTAAATCTTGATTTACACTTTGTTAAAGAGGGCGTAACAATTAACGACAATTCGCATTCGTCCGAAAAATTTATGCACTTGATAAAAGTCGGAATGGCGAAACAATATATTGATAATTTATCGGAAGAAGTCCGAAAAGGTATAGCGCAAAAGTGTAAAGAGGGGTTATATCCCGCAAAAGCCCCCGTCGGATATTTGAATGTCGAAAATAAAGACAAGAAAAAAATAATTGTTCCTGACCCCGCAACCGCGCCTTATATACAAAAATGTTATGAAATGTATTTAACGGGGCTTTATTCTTTCAAATCTTTGGCGAAAAAATTAACGGACGACGGCTTTTTAATAAACGGGAAACCGTGCCGAAAAGGTAATGTTGAAGTAATTTTGGCAAATCCTATTTATTACGGTGATTTTATTCATAAGGGCGTTAAATATACGGGTAAACATACGCCGATTATATCGCATGAATTATGGGTTGCCGTTCAAGAAAAAAAACATTTGACGGGAAGTCCCCGCGTAATAACTCACAATTTCCCATATACAAATATGATAAAATGTGCAAAATGCGGGTGTTATCTGACCGCCGAAATAAAAAAAGGCAAATATATTTATTATCATTGTACGGGTAATAAGGGCGGGAACTGCAAGCGTTCATATATACGACAAGAAATTATCGAAAAAGCAATCGCCGAAATTTTACAAAAACTTTATATTTCCGATAATGACATAATACGCGTCAAAGATACCGTCAAAGAATTATTACAATTAACCGAACAATACGACGAAAACAAAATCGACACTTTACACGCAACAATTAAACGTCTAAAAAACCGCTTGAATAAATTATATATTGATAAAATAGACGGCATTATTGACGATGAATTTTACAATGAAAATCGCGCATTGTGGCAATCGGAACTTGACGACGCGCAAATCGGATTAAATGCAATATTAAAAAATAACAAATATTTTATTGAAGACGTCGGGCGCATGTTAGAACTCTGCAAAAACGCGTCTATATTGTACTTGAACGAATCGGACGACGAAAAACGAAAACTTGTAAATATTATGTGTTCGAACTTGTCATGGGACGGCGATAACATACATATAGAACTAAAAAGCGCATTCGGTCAATTACTCAAATGCGCAAATTATAAAAACTCTGGGGCAAGCCGACAAAGTTCGAACTTTGATAAAATTAAATATTTATCAAAATACTTTATTGATAATATTTCAAATAAAGAATTGATCACATTATTTGAACAATTACGCGCCGAAAATTGCGCTTAACGGTTGCGCATTTTCTTTAATAATTCGCGGACGGCTTTTTCTTCTTCTTCGGATAATCTGAAACTATACATTTTTTTTGTATTTTCTTTTGTTGTTCCGACGGGACGTCCCGCGCCTTGACGTTTACCCCCGCGCCCCTTAAATTCTTTGCGCCAAACATTTGTTAATTGTTCCGACACGCGTTCTTTGATTAAAAGTTTTAACAAGTTTTTAGCAACGCGGACGTTCAAATCTGAATAACTGTCGTCGTATTCTTCCTTGTGCCAAACTTCCGTTTCGATTTGATGTTTCAATTCGTCGATAATATTTTCCAATGTTATTTTTTTATCATAACATTTAATTTGATAAACAATATCGTCATATATTTCTTTTTGCGCTTTTGTTAATTTCATTTTTGTAATCTTTCATATTTTTTCATATTTTTTTCTAAATACTTGAAATTTTTAAAAAATCGTTTAAAATGAAAATAAAGGGCGAGCGGTGGTAAGACCGCTCATTAAAACCCTTAATGCGTTAGGGCTAATATTATCAATATGATAACTATTAGCTCTTTTTCGTTTAATACGATTCGCATTTTTTCACCCCCTTTCTACCTTTAACCGCGTTAATTGTCTGTGATAGCGGGGACGAATTGGGTTACCCTTTATTTAATTTTCAATGTTCTATATTATTATTATAACTCTTTTTGATTATTTGTCAATACATATTATCTAATAATCAATAATATTTTAATATTTTGTTACAAAAAAGGCACAAAAAAAGACCGCGTGTGCGGTCTTTGAATAAGATTTATAATTGATGAAATCATAAGGTATTAAGAAAATCAACAAGCGCAAATACACGGTTTAACCAACCATGCAAAAAACCGCGCTGACTTTGTGTGCGCGCAAACTCATTATATTTGCGGATTCTCTCTAATATAAAAACGTCGGGGTCTGAATATTGACACGCTTGCAATAAAGGTTTAACGCGTCCGACGCCCATATTAACCGCCGTATCAAAACATAAAACGGCGAATTTTGCCGACATTTTATCACAACCCGCGCTTAACCAATAACGCGAATAATAAATGTCTTCAACTTCGGCGTCTGTAATATTGCGAACGTCTTTTGTCGGACGTCCTTTACTTTTTAAATACGCGTTATATGTGTTTTGCGTGATTCCTTTATTTGTTGCCCCGCCTCTGTCGTTCGGGTTGTTTACATATCCGCCCTCGCGATCAAGAACGAATTTCAACGCTTTTTTGAATAAATCTTTGTTGTTTTCCATGCCTGTTTCCCTTTATTTCATCATTTCTTCAAGGTCATCAATTCTATGATTCGCAACGCGGATTTGTTCTTCCTTAACTCTGTCTTTTGATTCCAAATCATAAATTCGGGTTATAAAATTATTGTGCGCGTCAAGTCTTTTATCCTGTTCATCAAATCTATAATTGACGAACTTTTGGAAACCCTCTAATTTTCCGATATAAATTCCCGCCGTTAATACTTGAACAATCAAGCCGACAACGGTTGCAACAACGGCGACGCCCGCCCCGATTATTGCCAAACTCATTATTTTAACCCCCCGATTGCTGAAATTCCGTTTTTATCGAAATAATTTTGAAAATGTGCGGGGGTGATACAATAAGCGGGTAAATTATAATATTTGCAAATTTCATCATTACATAATGCCATATATTCGGAACAAATAAGCCCGTCGCGGTCTTTTTGTTTTCCGTTTGAATGGAAAATGGACGCTTTCATAAGTTCTTTAATGTCGCCGTGTCCGTATGGTTGCCCGATATAGTCTTCAAGTTTTTTAACGCTTAATTTCATCGGGTAAACTGAATATTCGTCTATTTTTTCGACTTTTTCCCATACTTCGCGCTTAATTCTGCGAACGCCTTTTGGTATTCCCATTTTTGAATCGCCGTCGGCGTGTGATTCAAATATCCACCATGAGCCATAACGATATTTTAAACCCATAACATGCGTCGGAATGTCTTTTGATTCGGGCGCATATTCGCGGGAATATTTGCGAATTTGTTTTGCAATGAATGACGTTCCATACTGCAAGCCGATATATGTTCGGCGTTTGTCTAATGCTTCAAAATTAAACATCTTTGTTGCGTTCCTCGTATGCTTTCGACTTCTTTTTTAATTGCTTTTGAAGTTTATTATTTAATTTTTTTAAAATCTTAACGTTTGCGTCTGCAATTTTTTCTTTGACGTCTTCGGTCAATGCGGGCAAGCCGTATGTTTGCGCGTATGCGCTTATTACATTTATGACGGCAAGCGTTCCCGCCCGTCTTAAATCATCAACATTTTTTAATTCGTCCCAACGCTTCAAAATATTGTCCGCGATAAAATCTTCGACATTTTCGCGTTTATCATCAATATTGATATATATTTTTTTAGCGAATTTTATCATGGTTATGTTCCCCAAAATAAAGAGGTGTTGAAAATGAAAAAATCAAGAAAAACAAACGTCGTTGAACCGATACGGGACAAAAACGACATTCAAAGAATTATCGATTATTTAAACAAAAACGACAAGCGCAAATATGCCGTTCTTTTTATTCTCGGCATAAATTCGGGCTTGCGGGTTTCCGATTTACTCGGATTTAAAGTCAAAGACGTATTAAATCAATCGTCAATCAAATTGCGCGAACAAAAAACGGGTAAATATAAACTTTTTCCGCTTAAAGACGAATTGCAAGAAATGTTAAACGAATTTTGCAAAAACCGCAATCCGAATGAATGGTTGTTCGTCGGAAAATCAAACAAAAAACTTGACCGAATTATTGTTTATAAAACTTTCGTCAATGCTTGCAAGGAATTAAAAATCAATGCAAGCGTCGGAACTCACACCATGCGAAAAACATTCGGCTATCATCATTACAAACAATTTAACAATATTGTCTTATTACAAACAATTTTCAATCATTATTCGCCTGTCGTAACAAAACGATATATCGGAATCACGCAAGACGAAATAAACGAATCATATTTGAATTTGAATTTAAAACCGCCAAAAGATAACGTAAACGACGCGAAATTAACGTCGCGTATTCGCGCCCGCCGAATTAAATCATATTGCAATAATTATCTAAAAAACGGCGGAAAAATACACAAAAATTTTGCGCTTGATATTCTTGACCTGTTAAATTAAACAAATTCAACGGTTAAATGATTATTAACGGCGTCGAAATCGTCTTGCGCTTCTTCTATAAAATCATTAACCCAACTATCTGAAATAAGATTTTCAACGGTTGCCGATTCCAATTCTTCCAAATATTCGCCCTCGACATTGAACGAATCGTCAATCATTTTTCGCCCGAATTGTGCAATTCCGTATAATTGCGCCTTTGTTACTTTTTGCATATATGGTTCGCCGTCAAGCGTGTAAAATTTCCATGATGACGTGTCGGTGTCATTCATAAGCGATAATGTCGCGACGGTGTTTGTTACTGCGACTTGATTTGTTTCAAATAATAACGCGTCATTAACAATAACCCCGCCGTATGCTTTTTCGGCTTTCATATCATATAATTTTTGCACTAATTCGGCGCGCTTTTCGTCCGCTTTCATTTGATTATATTCGGCGGTGTCGCGTTTTACAAAGTCGTTATTATCGTTCAAATAATATTCGTCTTTATCTGCGTTAAATACTTCCCCGTTATAATAAACGATGTTTCCGCCTGATAATAATTCTTGATGTTTTTCGATTGATACTTCGACTTTTATTAAAACGGTTTCAAGTCTTTCATCGCTTGGCGATAAAAAACCCCAACAAAACCCGCCGTCCGAATTTTCAATTTTGCAAAAATACATTTTGTCGGGCGATGTAATCGCGGACATATTATTTAAACCGTTTAAAACTGAAATAATGTTTTCTACACTCATTTTTATATTTTCCTTTCAAAGTTTATTAACATTATTAGTAAAATAATCGTTCAATGGTTATCACAAACAAGCGGTAGTCGATACGGAACAACCGTCGATTTCCCCGTTTCCTTTAATAGCGCATGTTATGTTGTTGTTGAGGGACAAAATAAAAATGTTAATGATTATGCGGACGCGTCGGACGTTGTGGGTGATTTAACAAAAACTAATTTTAAATATTTTCGCTATGGCGGTTCATATTCAACCCCCGCTTTTTTTGTTGCAATAGGTAAATAACAATATTAGTAGTTTACTAATTCAATGGGGGAATTATAGTGGTGATAATAGTACTGATGTATATTTCCCGACAACATTCACGACAGTTTATAATATAACGGCAGTTTGTCAGTTATCATCAGCAACAAATTATCCAACAACAAATAGACACCCATATAACATACTTACAAATAAATTTTCACATGCAAAAGCAACGGTTACGGGTATGATATTTAATTATTTGGCAATCGGAACAAAATTAGTAATTTAATCATACAATGGGGAATAGTTAAAGCAATTTCGGCAACATTTCCGATAGTATTTAATAATTTTTATATTGCAAATGCAACCATTATAACAACGGGGTCGGCATTAGTAGAATGTATTGGCGCAATAACAAATTCGGACATAACATTCAAAAATTATTCGGATAAGTGGCACATGTATATTGTAATAGGCGATTAACAATATTAGTAAAATAATTGTTCAATGGGGTCAAAAAACATCAACGGCGTCGGGTGTGATTGATATATCTTTTCCCGTTTCGTTTTCTTCAACAAAATATTTTGCGGTTCAAAATCCATACGGTAGCGATTATAGCGTTGTAAGTTTTATAGGTTTAAAAAGCAAAGATTCGTCGGGGTGTACTTTTCATTTAAGAACGCATGGGGGCGCAAAAGCGTCGGGGTGTGTTGTAACATGGGGTGCAATCGGATATTAACATTATTAGTAATTTGTTGCTTCAATGGGGACAAGTTTCGTCGAAAAGCGGTTCTGTTATATACCCGATAACATTTACAACTTATAACAATGTGTTCCTTGACGGATATATTTCAGGCGGTTATTTTGCAATCACGACGCCGACATTGACGGGGTTTACTTTCGGTTGCGGGCAAGTCATAACCCCGTCAACATTCCATTATGGAAATTGGTTTGCAATCGGCGTTTAATATCCGATTGCAAGCCAATAAATATACATGTCGTATTTATCGTATGTATGAACAGTAAATCCACCTGACCTTTTTTCTTGTAAATATCTTTCATACCAAGTTCCAGAACTTCCTGCGGGAAAACAAGAACTTTCAGACATTGAAAAACTAGAATTTGACGTAAAACTTATAGGAAATGATGAAGTTTGAACCGCGCCCGTTATGTTTCCGTTATGAACGCCCCATTGAACGATTATTTTACTAATTCGGTTAATATCCGATTGTTATAATATAAAAACTTCTATTCGCATAAGCATTCGCCCAATAAAAAGTTAAACTTGATTGTGTAATATCAGTTATTACGGGAATATAACCTGTTGAACCCGTCGGATTTAAAATATAAGTCGAAACGGCGGGACAATAATTGTTTGAGGTGTAACTTGTTGCTAAATTTAAGACATTACCGACAACAGTATTGCCCGATGTTGAAATTTTGCCCCATTGAACGATTATTTTACTAATTTGGTTGTTTTCTTTCCACTTAAATTTTGCATAGCCGTTTTGTTGCAAAAGTGCTTCAACTTCTATCTTTTTATCAAGTACGGCTTGCCCTGTTGAATCCAAATTCCCTAAACTTTTGGTTGCAAAACTGTCCAAATTTGATAATAATTCATTGATTGCATTAACAAGACTTGTTTTATCTGTCGTCGATAAATTCGCCAACGCCCCGCAATTTGAAACAACTTCATTTATTGCACCGACAAGGCTTGATTGTGTGGTTGTGCTTAATGTTGATAATTTGCCGACCGCTGAATCGATTTTGTCGTTATTGTCGTTTAAATCACGTTGAAAATCGAATGTGTCGTTTCCGTCGGTTAGCATATTTGTATTATAAAGATTTAAGTTTTGTGTATATGTTCCCATGCCTGTTATACTCCTACATTACAATATTGCGATTTTAAATAAGTTTCCATTTCCGTTTTGGTTAATACATGATGAATATTCTTTTTCAATAAATATTTGTATATCAAATCATACGGTAAATGCGCGGGTTTAACTTCATTTATTGATTCTTTTAACGATTCCAAATCGGCGGGGATTCCGTAACCCCCGACAAATTTTAATTGAATTTTGCCCCCGACGAAATCGACTTCAACTTCCCCGTTTTTCCACGCGTTACAAACTCTTTGCATTAAAATTATGTCATTATGGTATTTTGACAACCATTTCGCTTGAATTTTTGAACGCCTGTCGCTGATTGTCTGCATCGATGTCGGGGTTAATTCCATGAGATTTTCCCACCATTCGACGCCCTCTTGGTCTAATGTATCAAAGAAAATATTGTCATGAACGGAATTACAAAAAGCAATTATGGCGTTCATAATACTTGTAACCGCGCCCGTGAAATCGTCAATAAATTCGTCGTCGCGATATGCCTTATTTATTAACGCGATTATGTCGTCTTTAACTGACATTTATTGCCCCTCTGTTACGGTTAAACTGTTTAAAACTGCAATTTCAACGCTTGCGTTTGTATCAACAAGCGGAATGTTATTTGTTCCCGAATTTACGGTTAAATTATCATAATCAAGAACGCCGTCGGCTGATAAAATACTTGCGCCGATTTTTGCATAACTGATATATGAATCTTTAAATACTGTCGATTTGAAATATTCGCCGATTTTTTCTTCGATTGCGTCTTCAACTTCGGATAATGTCGCGCCGTCTTTCAAATCAACTTCAACCGAAATATTGATGTTTTTTGCGTCTGCGCTTGTTACGGTTACATACGCGCCGATATTTGCTTCACCTAATCCGCAACCCCAACCGTATTTCGTACTTGAATTATAATAAAATTCGTTTGTGTCTGCGGTTGCAAGAATTGTTGTCAATGCTTTATCAGAATAAACGGTCGTCCCTTGCGGAACATAATCAACCGACCCCGAACAATCATTATATATTTGAACATAGCCCGTTGATGTTCCGTTTGTTACTTCATAGCCGAACGGGTCAATATATCTTTGAACGGCATTAACAAGCGCGGTGTTTGCGCATTCGTTATCGGAATTGATTAAAACAACCTTAACCGTGTTGTCGCCGTTCCATAACGGCTTAATTTTAGCGTCGCCAACTCCGACGACTTCTTTTGCCCATTTTATATAATGATAAATATTATTTGATGTTATCGGACGGCGTATATCTTCCAAATATCTTTCGATAATTGATTCTTTGCTTTCCGCGTCATATCCGCCCGTTAATGCGTTCGGGTTTGTTACGCTTGTTATTCCTGCGATACTTACGGGAATAACAACAATCGAATTGACGGGGACGTTTCCGTCTGCGCCCGCAACAACCGCTTGAATTGCGATTGTTCCCGTTCCGTTAATTGTTTTTGTTTCGGTTGCTTCAAATTGCATTCCCGCTTCGGTTTGAAATAAATCGCCCGTTGCGATTGTTCCCGTTCCTGTTACGGTTAAACTTCCCGTCGCTTTGGACGCTTCACGCGCTATTAAACCGCGTCTTTGATAAACAAATTTGACTAAATCGTTGTATTTAAAATTGTTCAAATCGCCCATTGAACAAATATAACGTAATATTTCATATATGGCGTTAAATCCACCGATAGCGATTGCACGGGCATAATCCCATGCGAGAAAACCGACGCTTTTTTGATATTTGTCGGGTAAATTGCTTAATATATCCGCCGATATTTGTTCGTCTGACTTTTCAACATTTAAAAACATAAATTATTCCTTTATCTGATTAAATATGTAACGTCGATTGTTTCCGTTATCAATTCGCCGTCAAATAATTCAACGCTGACATATACTTTTAAAATTCTGCCGACTTTTTTCATATCAAAACTCGTAACCCTGTTAATTGCGGGACACAATGGCAACCCGTCGCGGATTTCGCGTTCGACTTCGGCTTCTTCATATCCGTTATTTAAAACTTTTTTCCCGAATAATTTTCTAATTGATGTCCCGAAATTCGTTCCGTTATAGATTTTATATGTATCTTTCGGGGTTGTAACAAATAAAATTATCCATTGTCTAATCGCTTCAATATCTGTAATCAATTTCGGCGTTCCGTTCGCAACGGTTATTTTTTTATTTTCAAATTCGATGTTCGGCGTTTTTCCTAAATCTGTACTTGTTGAAATAACCTTTTCGCGAGTGGATTGTGTTTCATTTTCTGAATTTTCAATTACCGACGGAAACATTTTTAAACCTCTTTATTGTTCGTCATAGAATACATAAGCGGGGTCAAGAATTTTATCAACCAAAACAAAACGGTCTTTTTGTTCTAAACTTGCAATTAAAACATAATCGCCAACTTTTAAATGACATTTTAGCGCGTATAATTCATTGTTTATATGAAATATTGCGTCTGACAAATAATTGATTGCAAGCGATAAATTATCGTTTGAATTTGAATTATGTTTTATTGCTTGCGATAATGCGAATGTAACGGGATTTGCAACGCTGACACACGGAACTAATGACGACGGAATAACCGCGCTTTCAATTACCCCCTCGGCTTGCGCCCTGCTTGAATCACTTAACGCGATATTGCTTGCCGAATTGTCGCGTTCGGTTTGACAATCTTCGCGGTCTTGCGGAACGTCTTTTGTTAATCTGCTTGTCTTGTCGATATTGCAACGAAATCTGAACCATTCCGAAATCAACAATTCTTCATCTTCAACAAGAAATATTTTTCCCTCTGAATATGAAACGATAACTTTCGGCGATACCTGTTCAACCCGTGCAATAATTCCGCTTTTAAGGTCAATCGGGTTATTGCGTTGTTTTAATTCGCCCGCTAACACTTTGAAAAAGTCTTTTTGTTCTGTCCCGTTTGTTTTCATGCCTGTTTATTTCTTGATTATTCGTACATCTGCAAATTAACGGCGACGTGTTCAATATCGCCCTCGATATTATGTTTTGATGATGTAATTAAAAAATTACCCTTGACGCCGATTTCTTCGGAATCAATCGGCATAATTACGCCTTTGTGCATTCTGTAATCACCCAACATCGACATTGAAATTGATTTCGATAATTTGTTCAATGACGTTAATTTATCCGACGCGATTTTATTCAAATTATTTGCTTTTGATGTGTCGATTGTTTCGACTTCTTGCAATAAACCATATTTGCTTATTGACGACGCGTCTTGAACAATTACATGTCTTTGATTTGTTTCGTTATCATCTGCAAGAATTATTTTATTTCTTAATTCTTGCATTGATACTTTAACCGACGCCGAATTGATTGTTTTTTGTGATTCAACGGAAAAAACCGACATTTCGCCTGTTAAATCGACAATCGTTTCATACGGCAATATCTCAAATTTACCGTGTGCGCATGTGTAATATACGTCTTTTATACAACCTTTTGAAATCGCATATTCGATTAACTGCGATAAAACATCGGACAATTTTCTATCTTTAAATATTTCCGTTACCGTTGCGGACATTTCGGGAATATTTCCGACGGGGATTGAATGATTTTTGCATAATATTTTGATCGCGTCCGAAATTTTTATCTTTTTTAATTGTTGTATGATTTCATTTTGATTTATATAAAATCCGCAATCATAACCGCTATAATGAAAAACGTTCGGGTCTGATTGTTCAAAATCTGTAATTATCCCCGTTAATACATCATAGCCGTATTTATTAACTATTTTAAAAAGTGAACCGATTTCGTAATATTCGCAAGTCGAAAAAGAAAAAGTATTCGCGTAATTTTCCAAATCGTCCGCCCATTCGGGCGAAATAATATTCGGCGTTTCATCACCATTTATCAAAAATTTATAAGACATTTTATATTAACCCAACTTTTGACAATGCTTTTTTTGCGACGCTTTGAATTGCGAATGCGCTTAAATATTGCTTTAATGTCGGCGACCCGTTTATATAATCCCATTTATTCTCGGGAAATTCCGTTAATGAAATTGAATATTGAATGTCGCCCGCTTTATCAATCGCCCATGAAAAGCCGTCGTCGATTGTCGCTAACATATTGCATATTGTACGTTTATTTAACGTTGTCATAATAACGCGAATCGGGATTTTTGCTTTTACTGCTTCTTGCAAAAAATTAACATAATCATAACCGTTTGTTCTTGAACCTACGGCAACAAATCCGTATTTTTTATTTACGGGAAATATTGAAGACCATGAAACCGTTGTCAATGTTTTTTCACCGACAAGACGTATATTTCCTTTGACCGTCTTTAAAGTGTCATTTTCCCCGCCCTCTTTAAAATCTACGTCGGGCGGTACAATAGGAATGACAAAAAGATTTGTTCCCTTTATATCGCTTAAAGTTATATACATTTTATCTTACCGCCATTGCAACTTGTAATTTTCGCGCGAATGCGTCCGTTAATTGATTTAAAAACTCTTGATTTCCTATCATATTCCCCGCAATATTGACGTTTACGGTTACACCCGAACCGCTATTTTTCGCCATTTGCTTTGAAATATCATTCGGAATTATTCGGCTTCCCTGTGGCAAGTCCACAATTTCCCCGCCGAACTCATTTATTCGGGTTTTACCGCCTGAATAAAAAGAAGTCCCGACGGCGTTCTTTTTAATTTCCGTTCCGTCTTCGGTTTTAACTTCGGTCTTGCCTTTAATACCGACAAAACGTTTCATTGCGTCGATTGCTTTTTTAACGGCTTCGGTTACTTTGTCCCAATTTTTAATCAATAAAACAATGCCCGCAATCAATAAACCGACACCCGTTGCAATTAACCCGATAGGATTTGCAATCATAAGCGCATTCCATACGCCTTGCGCAATACTAACCGCTTTTATTACTGCTTGCAATGTCTGAATAATTGAAATAACGCCGTTTATTGCATTAAACGCCATGAATGTTGATAAACAAGCCGTCGCAACAAATATAACACCGTCAAAATGTTCTATTAAAAACTTAATTGTATTCGATAAACCTTGCAAAACGGGCGTCAATACCGCTTTTATTTGCGGTAAATGGTTAATAAGTTCGTCCGCCAATTCCTGAATTGTCGGCATAAGTTCCGCGCCGATTTGATTTCCGAACGCTTCAAAAGTTCTTTGAATTGTGTCGATTGTGTCTTTTAATTTGACGCTTGCGTCCACCGCGTCGTCGCCCATAACCAACCCTAATTCATTCGCTTTTTGACGCAATCCGTCCACCGATTCCGATGTTTGATTCAATAATGGTTTTAATTCTTGCGCGGATTTACCGAACAATTTTTGCGCCATAATTGCTTTTTCTGTCGGGTTTTGTATTTTCTGCAATGCCCGAACGGAATCATTGAAAACGTCTTCTTGACTTCTTAAATGTCCGCTTGAATCTTTAACCGCAACGCCTAATTTATGAAATATTGCCGTTGATTCCTTTGAACCTTTTTGAACATTTCCCATTTGCGTTGCAAGTGTTTTATATCCCATTTGTAACGATTCAACCGAACCGCCATTTTGCGACATAATATAGTCCCATTCTTGAAACGCTTTTCGCGACATTCCGATTTTTTGCGACATTTTGTCTATTCTGTCGCCCGCTTCCATTGATTTATTGACAAGAACGCCCGCCGTTGCGACAACTGCGGACAATCCCGCGCCAACCGCAACGCAAGCCCCTTTTAATTTCCCGCCCAAATCTTTTGATAATTTTCCGATTTGATTGTTTAATTTTTTGGCTTCCTTTTCGGTCATTCCTAATTTGTCGGCAATTTTTTTAATGTTCGGTGAACATTTGTCTTGCAATGACATTATAAGCCCGATAGTGCGTCCCATGCCTGTCCCTTTTCTTCCATTTCAACCAACATTGAAGCGGTCATAAAGTATCTTTCATATAAAGAAATATTGTTCAAATATTCAAGCGTGAATCCTTTTTGCAAATAATAATGCAAAAATCGAAATTCCCCGTCTTCACTTATTTTTTTTTAATGTTATCAACCGCCGTATTTGCGCCGTAAATCTGCAATATATAATTTCCTAATTGCAAAAACTCGACAATATGCGAACCGTAAATCGTTTTCGGCAATAAATACGGGTCGTCGATGTCGTATTCTTTTAATAACGCTTTGTCGCGGAATATCGGGCAATTTTCATATATCAACCTTGAATATGAATATGTTTCATCGCCCGAATTACTCGCGCTTTGTATGATTTCAACAATGCCTTGTCCGTGTGTATTTTCGACAACTATATCACCGCCGAATAACTCCGAATAAAAAGGCGCGGGGGCTTTTTCAATAACCCCCTTTTTTGCCAAAATCATTTCGGTTGTAACAACTTTATTTTTAGTCATAAATGCCCCTTATTAAGTCAAATCTTGATAATAATAGTCTTCGGCTTCGAACGGGATTTCTTCTTTTGAAACGACTTTTTGTTCAAAATTGATTAAATCCATTTCGCCGAATGTTACGCCCTTGATGACGGCGCGTTGCATCATGCCTGTTTTTGCATTCTGCATTAAACCGATTAACTTAATTTCGGGGGTGTCGCCGTTTTTGTATTCTTGCATTAACGCGGACATTGTATTATCAATTTTTAGTTTTGATATTGTTCCCGTTAATTCAATGCCAACGACACGGCGGGATTTTGTTAATTGACCCGCTTTGTTAATGTCTTCATAGACATTTGTTTGATGTAAAACGAACGATTGAATTGTTGCGCATGGTGTGTCGTTAATCCACAAACGCCCGTCCGTTCCGTTTAATGTTTCATTTGTATTAAATGACATTTCCGTAACTCCTTATATTTTAAATTAGTACATATCAACTTCCATGCTCATTCCCTCGATTGCGTCAAGGAATTTCGCATTTACAAGCGGGTAAATCATATTTTTAAATGTTAGTTTTTTGATTTCCAAATCTTTCATCGAATTGATTTCGTCGGGGTCTTTTCCGACTGCAATCCACATTTGACGTTGTTTTGCAACATTAACGTCAACATGGTTGTCGTAATCGGGATCAAGGACGCCCAATTCTTCCAACTGTTCAAGATAGTAATTACAAGCGGAAAAGAACAAGCATTGATTGTCGTATTTGTTTTTATATTTTCCTTTGTATGCGGTTCTAAACGCGTAAATAATATCTTCTTTTAGTCTTTGCATACCCTCAACGATTGCGATTGATTTCATATCTTCCGTGATGTTTTCCGTTAATGTTGTTAATGTATTAACGGGGCTTGCAACGCGGACGCCTTCTTCTTCGTTGTATAAAGTACATTGACCATATCTTATTGTTGCGGGTAATGTTACGGATTTTAATTCGTTAAATACCTTATAAGATATTGACATTGTATAAGGACAACCCGCAATGACACCGATTAAAATCGGCAAAATATCAACGGTGTTGATTATTGTTTCGGCTTCATCTGCTAAAACTGCGGACGGATTGTCGCAAGATACAACAAACATTGAATCGCTTTGTAAATTGTAAACAAGGCCAAATCTTTTGCGTTCTTTACAATAAGACGCGACGGTTGTTTGTTCGCCCGCGTCGGTTGTAAATAACCAATTCCAATCGATTAAGTCTAATTGTTCAACAACGGACGACAAATTGTTTGAATATTCAAGGACGGTTACTTCAACAACCCCGCCGTTGAATATTTGTTTAATTTGTTTTTCCAATTTTGCTTCATCTGATTCAAGGTTAAATACTGCTGAACCGAATACACGTTTTCTAAATCCGTGTGTTACGATTGTGTTTTCGGTTGATATTGAATAAGTGTTTGAACCTATTACAAAAGAAGTTCCCGCCGTGTATTCGTCGATTTCGCCGACTTCGGTTGCGCATTCGTTATCCGAATAAACCATTACGCCAACGGCAAGCGGTGATTTTGTATAATATGTTTGAGTGCTTGCAACGTGTGAATATAAAGACGCAACGCCCGTATTTTTTAGCGCAAATAATACGCGTCCTTTTGTTCCGATTTTAAATAAATTTGCGACGCGTTGTTTAAATATGACCTCAATCGTCGCCTTGATGTCATCGATTGTCATTGCTACCATGTTTCTACTCCTTTATTTTGTACCGACTACGCGTCGTTTATTTCTTCCATATATTCGGTTAATTTCTGATTGTATGCGTTATCAATTCTTAATCCGATATGTTCCATATTGTCGCCTTTTTCGACAATATTTGACGTTTGCGTTAATATAAAGTCGATTGTTAAATTGATGTAATAATCTTCTTCGTTCAAATTGCTTTGTATGCTCTCTTTTTGTACTTCGACGATGTTTTGTCCGTCGGCTACATTTAAAGGCGTGTTAAAAGCGATTGTGAACGCTTCTTCAATTTCCAACAATTCCAACAATGCTTCATTTTTCGCAAAATAAATAATATTGAACGAAATTCGGTCTTCGTAATATTCTTGCGCCATTTTGTCGAAATTTTTTCCGACATATTGAATATAAAATGACGGGCGCGTTATATTTTTAATGTCTTTTTGCTGAATAAGTGTATTCGGGAACGCAGATTCCAACCGTTCGCGAATCACCTTATATAGTTCTATTGTTGAAAACATTTTTATTTCCCTGTCGTATCGTCAAAATAATTGAACAAAAAGTCTTCCACGTCTTTTTCAAATTCTGACGAAAATTGCAATTCCGCTTTTTTAAAAACGAATTTTCCTTTTGTGAAACTTCCGTCGGCGTTTACATGCCCGTCTTCAATTAAATGGGCGTGCGGTGATTTATTGTATGCACGGCAACATAAATCATTGCCGTATTTATAAATTTTTCCGACTTTAAATCCTTTATGATATGACTTTGATTCAATCCAATTTTTTTTCGTACCTTTTGACGTTCCGACATTACTTTTTCCGATTTTTTTTGCAACCTTTAAACATTTACCCGTTTCGGTTTTAATAAATTTTTCCGTTTCTTTCGGGAATGTGTTTTTTATATCGCGCATTAAATCTTTTTTAAATTCCGATAATTCGCCGAAAAAGAATCCGTCCGACATATCAAACCTCAAATTTTTTCTGTTACGAAAACTTGCAATTCTTCATGTTTAAAGCCGTCGTCAAGTGAATAATTAACTTTGAACGTGTGTCCCTGATATTTAATAATATTTTTATCGGGTTTGATTTCGGGGAAATTGTTATAATCCCATGAAATCTTATGCGTAACACTTGTCATTACGGTATCGGCGGGACGTCCTGTTAATAATCCGCCGACGCGGGTTTCAATATTTGCGAAAACGTGTCCTTTTGATTCTTCGATTTCGTCATATTCGCCCAACCGGTTCTTTGTTTCACTTTTTTTTATTTCAAATATTTCAATATAATGTTTATATTTGCCCCGATTCGTCATCGTTTGCGCCCTCTTGCGTTTCTTCCTGTGTTTCCGTTGTTGTCGGCGTTTCCGTCGGTGTTTCTGTCGGTGTTTGTGTTTCTTCTTGCAAAACTTCAACCGCCCCGCGAATTTTTATATGACGAATTAAAGCGTCTAATGTGTACGGAATTTCATTTGTCGCCTTATCCGTAACGCTTGCGCGGTTATCGTATAAATGCGCAACTAAAAACAAAACACATTGTTCATATACTTTGTCGCCCGCGACAAATTCGACGCCTGTTTGTTCCTTGATAAATGCTTTTGAAGTTCCGACAAGGGATTCAATAAAAACATCATCGACGTTGTGCGTTATTCGCAAATATGCTTTTATATCGCTTAAAGTTAAACTCATTGTCCTAATAATTCCTTAATCGTTACTTTTTCAAGTTCAATGTCGCTTTTCGGGTTTAATTGATATATTTTTAAATATCTGCTTGCGACTTCCGTTAAATGTTTTCTTGCGCGGTTAATTGCCGAATCGTTAAAATTCGGACAAGTCGCGTCGGGGGTTGTGTCTGCGTCAAAATGCGGGGTATCTTTTATTAAATCAATGCCCGCAAGGATAACAGTTTCAAATCCTTTTTTATACGCCCAATTTAAAGCCATACTCGGCGTATGTATGCAAAAATTCAACTTTGAATCGCCCGTTGTGAATGATTCAAAATCTTTGTTTATTGTGTATAATTCAATGTTTTTATGCTCATGGCATAATGAATAAGATTTTTTTGTTTCGTCTGTATAATGCTTTACGTTTGTTATAATTGTTGATTCGGGTTTCACTTTTGGCGTTATATCATCATAAAAAACGACATATTCAACGTCGGGGAAACTCTCACAAAAATAATTACAACCCATGCAATGATATTTTTGAATAAGTTTCGGGATTTCGTCTTTTATTTCGTTTATAAACGTGGAACGCCCGAACAATATTAAGGTTTTATCATATTCAAACATTGTCGCATAAATCCTTTATTTGCACCCGTAACATGCCAAATTACAACGCTTTCGGGTTGAATTTCCCGCCCTCTGTAATGCCTGTTAAAGCAATAATTAAATCGTTCGGAAATCAATTTAATTTTTTTATGAAATACATAATTGATAATTGTTTCATCTGCCGAAAACACTTTCGGCAAGCCTAAACAACCGCGCCAATTTGCTTTCAATTCTTCAAAATATTTATTTTCATTCATTAACGGGATATTGAAAAGCAATACGCCCGAATTGATATAATATTCGATATTTAATTCTTTGGCTTGACGCTTTGAAACGTCTTGACCCATGCAACCGATAATGTAATTATTTTCAAAATCGGCATTGTATAAATCTTTTAAACTACCCTTGCAAACCGTGTCGCCGTCTAAATATAAAACGCGATCTTTATCGGGTAAATATAGCGGAATCAATAAACGAACAAAACATTTTGTCGAAACGTGTTTATATCCGCATAATTCGTCGTCAAATTCTGACAACAACGATTCGTCATATTCAATAATTGTTCCTAATTCGCTTAATTGCTGATATTGAAACAAATTCAAATCGTTTGAAAAAAAATAAAATTGCGCGTCGGGGTTATGTTCTTTGACGCTATTTGCCGAAATCAATGTATAATCAAAATAATTTCGGTCAAAACAATAACAAACATTCATATTTTAAATAAAAGCAAGCGGGGCAAAATGCCCCGTCTGCTCTCTACTCCCCAAATCTTAACGGGCGATTCTATGAACCTGAACCGCTACCGCTTTGAACTGCTGATTTTGCGGTTATTCCGCCCAATTCTGCAAGACCGCCGTCAAGTAATGCAATAATTCTGAAAACTGAATCACCGCTTTTGAATGCAACTTCTTGCGATTTGTCGATGACTGCGTCTTTGTTCCAATTTAACATATATTCGCTGAAATCACCGAAAATAATTGTTCCGTCTGGAACGTCGTCGCATTCTACAACGTCGCGTCCTAATACTTTATTTTGTGCGGGGTCAAATATCGGGTGTTTGTCGTCGCCCTTAATTGTCTTAATATTCTTATAAAGTGTATTTGTTGACATCATTAAGGTTGCGTTCTTTCTTGCGCTTGCTTTTATGCCTGCGAAAAGATTGCAAACGTCGTCATAATCCCATTTATTTGATGTTGTTGTTGCGCTTGGTGTGATGTATGACAAAATACCTCTTGCGCAATTTACGCCCGTGCCGTTAATAATATCATAGTCGATTGCTTGCGCTAATTTCTTTGATAATTTTTTAACAACATAGTCTTCTAATGCGTCGATTGCGGTATTTTCAAGTTCAAAAGTTAATTGAACAAGTTTGATATATTTCTTTGCGCCTAATGTTAAAGCGTCAAGTGTATCATTTAATATTGTTCCTTCTTGTCCTTCTGCTTTTCTTTGAACATCATTTGTCAATTTTTCATAAGGGATAACAACTTGACCGCGTAAATGTGAAACGGTTACACGGCTATAAACAACCGATTCGTTTTCGATTTGTTCATAGATTTTATTCATTGTTGTTGTAGGAACTGCAACGCCTGCGGAATTTGCATTTGTTGTCATTGCGCGTTGTTCAACTTCGTTAAGTTCAACGCCCGCCAATGTTTTGAAGAATGCGGAACGATATTCTTTTGAATCAAGTCCGTAATTTCTTTCTTCTTTTGGTTGCGGTTTTTCAAATTCATTCGGAACGATTGCGCCTGTGCTGATTGAATTTGCTATTTGCTGACGTTTTTCGATTTCCTGTTGTGCTTCGTCAAGTTCGCGCAATTCTTTTTCTAATGCGTCCATGTCGCATTCTTTATCTGATTGAAGAATTGAACGGATTTCGGCTTTTCTTGCCACAATTTCTTTTAAGTTTTTCATTGTTTTTACTCCTTTTAATTACAAATAAGTCTTACATATAAGGCGTTGAATCCTTTTTGCTCTTTCCATAGCAATAAAATCTTTTGCGCGTCCGTCAAAATAATTTCGGGCTTCAACATTTGTGTCGTCATAAGCGGGAATATCCACCACGCTTAAATCGTAAACACGTTTAATTTTTAATATTGTTCTTGTATGGGTTTCTTGATTGTATGCGTCTTCTTCACAACGAAAAGCAAAAGAACATTTATCAAGTAAACCGTTCTTTACGCATTCGTAAATCTCATTTGAAGACGGCGTGTTTAATAATGTCGCGCGGAATTTTAAACCGTGGTCGTCAATAGTTATTTGCAAACTTCCGTTGCGCGTTCTTGCTAAAATTCCCCTTGCGTCGCCGTGATTATATTTCAAAACAACGTCTTTTAAATCTGCATTGTCAAACGCGTCGCGCGCGATTACTTCTTTGTATTGTATTCCGTCATATTCATAAAGAACCGTCGGGGAATCAAAAACAACCGCGTAACCCTCTAAAACTTTCGCGTCGTTTTCTTCCGAAAATTGCGCTTCGCGGATTTCGACCGTTCTATTAAATTTCTGATTCGGCTTTTTATTGTCCGTCATCGGATTTGTTGTTGTCGTCATTTTCTGATTCACTCCCTTTGTTGTTATCAACTTTTTGGTATTTGTCCGCTTTTTTAATATCGACATAATTCAACGACATTAAGTGTTTGTCGGCGAAATCGTCGTCGATTGTCGGCATTTCCATAATTTCGCATGCCTGATTTATGCTGATAATTCCTAACGGCATTAACTTTGAAATGATGTCCGCTTTTGTTGCGTTATTTGCAAAAGTCATTCGTTCCGTTGAAAATATAATTTCGTTTCCGTGTCCGATTTCTTTATCGCTAAAAATCTTATATGTAAATTCTTGCGATAACTGAATCGCTATCGGTTCAATAACGGACGAATAAAACGCGTTGTATTCGTCTTCATCGTAACAAGAACGGACAATGTTTTCGGATATATTAAAAAATCTGTAAACATTTTCGCGGGCGATTGCCGTTTGTTTGTCGTCCGCCGTTTGCGGTTCGACTTTTAATTCCTTAAATTCTGCGGAACTGTCAAGCGTTGCGAACCCGTCCGCATTGTTTATATTCAAATAAGAATTAACAAAATTTTCTTTTATTTCTTTTTGACGTTTATCGGGCGTTACTGATTTGAATTGAATTAACCCGCGTAAACCCGCCGACAATTTAATTGAATTGATTATCCCTTGATTGATTGCGGTTAATACATTTAACGGGGCTTGCAATGTTTCGCGTTGTGCTGACCCGAACATATCGTCTTCGTTGAAATGTCTTCTTAAATGAATTAAATCGGCATAAGGAAAACAAACTTTTTTACTACTTAAAAAAGAAAATTCGACAAACATTTCGCTTTGATATTCAAGCAAGCGCATATTTGAAAAATTTATCGGATAAAATCCTGTTATGTTTCCGAACCCGTCGCGATTAACCAAAATAAAAGCATTATTGCAACATAATAATTGCGTAACGGTTTTATAAATAAAATCGTATGCGTTCATATATTGATTCGGGCGCAAATATAGCATTTTATTTAATGCGCCTTTAACAACTTTATTTTGTTTTCGATGTTGCGGTTTTAATTTCGCGCAATTTGTCGCGATTGCGTGAATGCAACTTCTTATCGTTGCGTCATCGTATAAATTGCCGTTAAAATTTGAAACGAATCCAAACGTCTGATTTAATAATTGAAAATTCGTTGCGCCTGACAATTCGCTTTTTGCGGATTTCCCGAAAAAGTGTTGATATAAGTTTCTTAATTCAAATTTACTCATTTTTAATCATTGCCTTATATTCTGATTCAAAATCTTTATACGCGACGTATGAATCCAACAACGACGCGCCCCCGTCAATTCTCATTCTTGGATTTGATGTTTTACATGGTTGAATATTGTCGTTTTTATCGACATCAACGGCGATATTTGATAAACACCATTTTGTTATCGGGTTGTCGTTGTAAATAATATTTTTTGCGGTTAATTCAACGCCCAACATTCGCATGGGATTTGACAATGTTTGTTTTCCTTGCGCTACGGGATACATAACATCGCCGAACGCGTCTTGCATTTCTTTAACCCAATATGTCGCGGAATAACGGTCGTAACCGATTTTAAACGGATATAATTCAAAATCGTTCATTAACTCAACAAACCATGCCGTAATGTCGGACGGGTCAATCAAGTTTCCACGACATAAACGAATTAACCCCATTGAATACCATTTGTCGTATGGGATTTTGTCTTCTCGGACGCGCAAGTCCAACAAGTCTTCGGGAATCCAATACATGTGTTTACAATATAATTTCGGCGAATCGGGAACACCGAACAAAATATTTGCCGATGTCAAGTCCGTTGTTCTTGATAAATCGACGCCCCCGAAATAATATTGCGGTTTTATTTCTGCAAGGTTAAAACGTTCTTTATTCAATATCGCTTCAAAAGTTAGCCACGCTTTTTGACTTGTTTCGCGGATATTAAATTCTTTTGTTAATAAATTTGTAACTTTTAACGGGTCAAGTTTTGCGTTATTAACTGCCCTTTTTAAATATGCTACCGACTTTGAAACGTTTAAATTCGGGTTTGCTTTAACCCATGCGTTTTCATTCGTCCATTCGGAACGTTCGTCAAGTTCATATATAACGGGGAAAAAGTTTTCGTCGAAAAAATCAACCGACGTGTCTTCAAGTGATTTTAACAATGTTTCCGCGTCGTTGTATTTTCCGTCATATAAATCCTCGCGAACTGTTCCCGCCGTTGTAATCGATAAAATTATCGGTTCTTCACGCGCCGACGTACCGTCTTTAATAACGTCATAAAGTTTATAACCGTTTTTCCATGCGTGAATTTCATCTAATGACGCAAAATGCGGGTTTAACCCGTCCAATGTGTTATCGTCCGAACATAACGGCTTGAAAACTGAATCCGTTGTCCGAAATTTTATATTGTTTGTTATGATGTTTGTTATACGTTTTAAAAACGGCGATTTATTCGCCATTTTTTCGGCTTCTTCCCAAACGATTTTCGCTTGGTCGCGCTTGGTTGCAACTGCGTAACATTCCGCGCCCTGTTCCCCGTCCGCAATCAACATGTATAAACCTATTGCCGACGCAAGAATTGATTTTCCGTTTTTTCTTCCGATAACCAAAAACGCTTCTTTAAAACGTCTTTGACCCGTCTTTTTATAAACAACGCCAAATAAAGCGGATATAAACGCTTTTTGCCATAATTCAAGGACAATCGGTTGTCCGCCCCATTTACCTTTTGAATGTTTACAAAATTTTTGAATAAAGTCGATTGCACGTTCCGCGCGTTCTTTACTATAAATAAAGCGGTCGCCCTTTTTTAGACATTCGACAATGTGTTTATATATTCTTTTGACTTTTGACGAAACAAGAATGTCGCCGTCTTCAATCTTTTTATAATATGCAAAAATCGGGTTATCTTGGACGGGCAAGCATTTTTTTAATTTCGTCGATTGCGTCTTCATTGTTTGCGTCATTCCTTGATAACATATCAATAAGAAGTTTCATTGATGTTTGATAATTCTTTTGCATAGTGTTATAAATCTTAATTTCGACGCTTTCTTTGAATCCGAATTGATTTTTGCCGTTGCAATAATATTCTTTAACGCCGTTCGCTTTTATTTTTAACATTAAATCATCAAGCGTTACGGACATAAAAGAAATATTGTCGATTAACGAATCGGAAATTTTTAATAAATTTTCGTCAATTTTTGATAAGATTTTTAATAATTTTTGCTTTGTCTTTTTAATCAACTTATCATTTTTTTTAAGTCTGTTTTTTGCTTCCAAATTTTCTTCGGATTCCGAAAAATTGTTAATTTCTTCGATATTTTCGGAAACGTCGTCATTTTCTTTTAAATTCTGCTTAATAGTCATAAAATAAAAAAAATTCCTTATATACTACACCCCCCATGCAACTTGACGCGCGTTCTTTGAATGTGGGGGTGCGGTCTTTTGGGTTTTCGTTTTGAAATTTCAAGGCGGGGGGGGTTAAAACTTTTTAAACCCTTGCGCCGTCGGTGTTTCACGCTTTACAAGGTCGCCGAACTCGTCGAACATTACGTCGTCCCGCGTAAAACCATACTTCCGATTGTGATGTTGTGCGTGGCAAGTCTTACAAAGTAATTCAAGATTGTTAAAGTTCAATGATATATTCGGGTCATTGATGTTTGTTTCGTTCAACATAATTTTATGATGAACTTCTGTCCCCTCTGCCCGTCCGCAACGTTCGCATATTCCAAATCGAAACGTCTTATATGCGCTTTGACAATCTTTCCACGCTTTTGAATTATAAAAACTTTTCGCAAACTTCCGCGCCATATCCCCTCATTGAAACAAGCAAGGAACTTTCGCCCCTTGCTTGCGGGTTTCAAATTAAATAGATAAGTATCGGAGTTTATATGAAAAAGAAGTCTAATAAAAGACCGCCTGATTTGAGCATTAACCATTTTGTTAATATCAACAAAAAGGTCATAGGCTTTGGCGGTACGTCAAAAAACACTATTGTAATTACATATTTTTTCTAAACAAATAATACGCATACAAACAAAAATCATCAATCGACATTCCGTTTGTTACGCTTTTAATATCATTTATCAAATAACTTTCGCCCGATGTTATCGCCCTGTCGTAACATTTCGCGCATAAAGGCAATGAATTAAAATCGCGCTTTTGTGTTCTTGGCAAGTGATAAACCATTCCGCCCCTTGCCCCGCAACGAATACACGTTAATTTGCTTTGATGTATCAAATAATCCGAATCAAAATTCGGAAATTGAAACGCCTTAATTCGTTCCAATTTTTCATCGTCAATATTATGCGTCCAACAATAACGCAATTCGGGCGGTAAAATAAACCCGTCGAAAATCTCGGACGAATCAATAAAACAAATTACTTTTTCGATAAATTCCGACGCTTCTTTTTTTGTCATTTCGGACAATGTTTTATTGCTTTGAAATGTTTGTCCGTTCGGCAAGGTTTGTAATTCATAAACCCCGCATTCTTGATACAACCATTCTTTTAAAACGTAAATCGGGAAATCATAACCGACATTTTGAAAAAATCGACTTATTGCCCGAATTAAACCGCCAAATATAAAGCCTAATTGTTTTAATGTTTTTGTCTGCCTGATTACTTCATAAGAAATATTGACCGTCGTTCCGTATTCGTACGACTTCAAGCAATCGTTTAAAATGTTTTTCAAATATTGTTCATTGCTACAACTGAAATTCATGCAACATCGCGCCCGCTTTGGATTGTTTCTTTTTGTCCGAAAAAGTCGCAACGATTAACCCGAACGCCGATAACTTCCCCTTTATTATTGTGAATTTCTTTATTGTCCCCGTAACATAACCCCAACGGCGCGCCCTGTCCTTGCTTAATTTTCAAACTTGATTCGGAATAAACAACGTCATTTTTAATAATTGCATTGTCAATCAATTTAATTGCTTTTTCGCCTGTTTCCTTTTGAACAAAAATTCTTCCGTCCGATTTCCGTTCTTCAACTAAACAAATAACATCTTTTTTGCAAACGGGACATTTTCCCAACAATAAACGGCGATTTTTGTCTGTTGCATTATCGTATAAAAACCATACGTCATAAGAATTAAAATCGTTGTTACAATGATTTATTTTCACAAAAACCCCCGTAATTTAACGCTTACCAACTGATTTTCGCGCGTCCCCGCTTTTTTAAAATGCTACTTCTCATGTATAAGCAAATTACATTTTCATTTATAAACGATTTTTCAAAATAAAAATATCATTGTTTTTAGTGATTTTTAAAAATATCATCAAAACCAATTATTTTTCAAAATATTTGTCTTTGTTGAAAATAACGTCAAACTTATTGATTCCCCATTTATTAAAGAAATTTTCTTCACCCATTCCCGAACTTAAATCGTAATTCATTTCGGCGGGAACAAATATAATTTTCTGCAAGTGTTCAAATCTTTTATATTCTGCGGGGTTGTTTTTTCTGATTGTCTTTTCGACGAAATGGTGTCTTTGATAATTCAAAAATAAAATCGGGTTTCGGCTTTCCATTTCGGATTCGGGCAAAATTTCCCGCGTTAATTCGTCAAAGAAAAAACGCGGGTATTTTTCCAAATCGTCTTGCATTGAATAATTTGTCATTGTTCCACCTTTTTAGTAAACCATTCGTTCGCGCGTCGCCATAAATAATTGAATAAAATTGTTCGATAAAATATTTCGTCTTTTTCTTCAACCTTGAACGCCCGCCCGCCCTGTCGCAACGTTAGCCATGTGCGTTCGGGGTCATATGTATAAACACCCGCGTCGTTTCCGATTACTTCCAATATTTCTTCTTGATGTATTTCAAACGTCTTTTTGTCAAAAACAAAATATAATTGATTGATTAAATTCAAATAATTACGCCATTTTTTATCAGTTCTAAAATCTTGAATACATGATTTTACTTCATAACCGACAAGAAAATTTTTTCTTTTATTGATTTCTAATACATCAATGCGCAAATTGTTTTTATGTTTTCCAATATTGACGTTAATTTCACGCATTCCGATTCGATAACCATTTCCGTTAATATACAATTGACGCATAACCGCAACGGTCATTATGTCCGTTTTATCTCTGCGGGTCAATTCGTCCCATTTGTAATATAATTTACTTATTTTTGCAAACGACATCTTGCCCCCGTTCCTTTTGTTCCAAAATAATAAAATGCAATCTTGCTAATGCGTTCCATGCAACGTGCGACGCATGCAATAATTTTGATTCGTCGTCCGTTTTGTCGCCCTCTAATAAATGACGCATTAAAGCGTTTGAATATCTGTCGATAGCGTTATCAACATACGCCCAATTATGCTTTTTGTATTTATCCGCGCCAAACGCCCAAACTTTCGCGACTTCAATTAACGGATATTTAAAGTCTTCTATCATTTCAAATAATCGCGGTTTCCCGTTATCGTATTTTATGCCGTTTTGTTCGTCCATTTTTCAATTCTCACTTTCAATAATATTGACAATTTCTTGTAATGCCTTGAATCCCTCTTGTTTCAAACTGTAATTGTTGCGCGTAAAATACGTTTTATAATCAATCATATTTAACGCTTTTTTCGCGGTGTCTTTTATTTTCTCGATTACATCGCCCGAATACCAAACAACCTCGTCGCCTTTATAATTCGTCGTATTCCATTTCATAGATACCACCAATCATATTGTTGAACGTTCGGTTTTTCTGCAATCGCAACATCGATAATTTTAAAAAATTTACATTGCTTACAAGCGATTGTCGGTTGTTCAACTTTTCGGCAAATTGCTTGATTCATACAAACGATATGCTTTTCCGTTTTGTATTTGATATTTTTTAAAACTTTTGAACTTGTTTTCCTTTTTATTTTTCGCATGTTTACCTCAATAAAGCGTCCATAAATCCATAAAGAAATTTTAATAATATTTGCCCCGCAATCGTTCCGACTAATGCACCCGAAACAACTATCGTCAAATCATATAAAACGTCAAACTTTTTCAAGCGTTCGTTTTCTGCTTGCAAATTATTTATTTCATCAATGCTTAACGGTTTCATTGTTTAACCTCGCTTTCTAAATATTCAATAATTCCAACATAACAACGGTCGTCGCAATTTCCGTCAAAATGCCTTTGACATATTGCGCAAACCCCGCGACATTCGCCCGTCGTATCAAACGCGACGGTATAAGCAAAATCTGCAACGGATAAACTTTTTAAATAATCAAACATTGTTCTTTTTGGCTTTTCGTCATTTGTTGCGTATTTTGTGCCGTAAAAGTCAAAATTTAACCATTTACAATTCTTTGTTTCTTCATCCCCGCATTTAACCTCATAAGGCGTCGGAAATGTTGAACAAATCCCGCAATCATACGACGGACAACCTTTGTTCATTCTCATGCCTGTTTTACCCCCTCAAAATAAACTATTGCAAGCGCATTTTTAAAAACGCCCATTTCTTCATTTTCCCGATTCAAAAACTTGTAACCCTTGCGCAACCACTCGATTGAAACGTCGTCATTATCCAAAATGTAATCGTGCCAATATGCCGTCTCGGTACGGACGGGAATCAATAACGCGGTTTTATTTCCTTTTAATGATTCCAAATATGCTTTTGCAATCCATTTTCGGCATTCATTAAACGGCGGATTACACCAATTAAACGCGCGCCAATCAACCGACAATCCGTCCGTTATTCCGTTTTTGCAATATTCACGCGCGGGGATATTTTCGACCGTGCAACATGTGTCAAGGTCGAATTTATCAATTCCCCAATGTTTCAACGCTTTTTCATAAAGAATCGGGGGCGTTTTATAATCGTTCGCGTTCCATTCAAAATTATATTTACTCATTTTCTTTTTGTTCCTTTGCTTTACGCCTGTTTATTTCTTCAACAACAAATTCAAATACTTCATATAAAACATCGTCGTTGCAAGTCATAATATAAGCGATGATTGATTTTTCCATTTTTCCTATTTCCTTATTTGAATCGGCATTATTAAAGCGCGGGTTTGAACTTCTATCGCGTCGCATTTCGCAATCATCGGGCTTAATGGTTCATTGTTCTTAAATGACAATTCAACAATTCCCGTTCTTTCATTCGGGGATAACCTGTTTAATTCACTTAAAAAGCGCATATTAACCCCGATTGTTGTATATTCTTTTTCGTTTACTGTCGGGATTAACTGTTTATAATTCGGATAATTCCCCTCGATTGCGCTACATTGATAAATAATGCCGTTCGCAAGGTCTTTAATTTCTAAACAATCGGCGTCAAAATTTAATTGCAACATATCAATATAGGCGTCGGACGTAATACAAATATTTTTCATAAAGCGGATTGCGCCTAAATAATTCCCGTCATATACGCCCGACCCGTTTCCGCAAGGTGATTCAACCTTGATTTTTGTTTCAAGTAAACGATTTCCGTCCGTTGAAACCATTGTCAAAATATCTTCTTTAAGTTCAAATTTAATTCCGCGCAAAATATTGTCAAAATATATGCCGTTATATTTCGATTGTTCCTTGATTAACTTTTTAAATGTCGATTTTTCAATCTGACAATGAAATGTTTTGCTTTTTGTTTCCGTTTTCTTCTTTTTCATTTTTAATTTTCCTTTACCAACTTATTTTCGTAATTCCTTTTAATTCTTCTACCGAATAGCCGTTTTCCATAAGTTCCAAAATTATTTCGGGCGGAATTTTCCCCGAAATTCGCGCGTCGGTTTTCCCTTTATCAACGCTATATTTGATTGTTTTTTCAATCTCACGTCGAAAATTTTTGACGCGCATTTCTTCGGTTCTTTGTCTTGCTTCATTTGCGCTTAACATGCAATCCCCCTTTTTAAAATGTGATTGTAAACGGGCGCAATTAAACCGCGATGTCTTAAATCTGCGACGGTGTCTTTTGCTTTAAGAAAATGCGGAATTTCTATTTTGCCCGCGTCATTCTTTTGGTACAAATAAGAAAAATACATTTGCAAAAATTTTTCTTGTTTTCTTTGTCTTTTTGCTTGCGCAATTTGTCTTCTTTTTCTGAAAAAATTTAATAATCTCATTGTTCTTTTTCCTCTCTATTTCCTTACGCTTGTTTTACGATTCTGTATTCATAACAACGGACGGGCGCATTTTTCTTTATGCGTTGTTTAAATTCCCAACCGTCCAAACCTTTTTCGCGGGCGCGCCTAAATGCTCTATCCGCCGAACTTGATTTCAAAGCCTGTTGCATTCCATAATTTGAAAACCAACCGCGCTTCAATAACGAAATGACTTTTTCTTCCTGTGTCAATTTCCTATTTTCCATTTGTATAGCCCCCCATTTTCATAATTTCTTGTCTAAAAAGGTGATATAAAAGACAAAGCGTAATTTTCGGGTTCGCGTCTTGCGGAATTTCTATTTTTGAAATGATGTTCCCGATATGTGTTCGGACGGTGTTTTCTGAAATAATCAACACGTCCGAAATTTCTTTTGCGCTGAATCCCGACGCATACAAGGACAAAATTTCAACTTCACGGCGCGACAACTCCTTTGTCAAAACTTCGCTTAATTTTCTGCTTTCCAAATATCCTCTTATATCCATTTCAACCCCTTTTTATGATTGTTTTTTTTCAACGACCTTTATTTCATCAACGTTGATATATGTTTTTGTTCGGTTT
>Ga0265298_10001563_pt1 | contig 33909 bp, 56 predicted proteins | sample AusTroGonzalo_MG_3_FD_193486 | JGI IMG/M metagenome (GOLD analysis project Ga0265298, IMG submission 193486) | Bovine rumen microbial communities from tropical cattle in Woodstock, Queensland, Australia - Gonzalo_01 | ecosystem: Host-associated > Mammals > Digestive system > Stomach > Rumen ... | reverse complement strand
ATACTTTTGCGAAACAACTAGAAATAATTGACATTTAACAAAATCTTGATATAATAAAAGGGGGAAAAGAAAATGTGGGCAGAAGTTATTGAGAGATTTCCAGCAAAACCGATAAAATGAGGTGTTTGATATGAGGGATATTAGTGAACTAAACTACAACCTTATATGTACTAATTGTACTAAACATTGCAATTACACACTACTAGATTTATCTTTTTATCGCACACAAGGGATAAAGACTTGGAAATGCAACAACTTTATTCCTGATACTGTATTTGACAGAGAGACACTTAAAAACCAAGTGTTTGTAGAAGGGAAACAAATAGAAAAACATTATGAGAGATTAAGGAAAAATGGAAAATAAAGAAATATCTGAAACAATGAAAAAGTTATGTTTGAAAAATGAATTAGAAAAAGAAGGGTTTAAAATACTCACCACAGAACAAGTAAGAGAGTTTTTGAAAAACCAAAATTTGCAAATAAAATAAAAATATGATACACTTGTGTTAGAACACAGGTGTATTTTTTATAGGAGGTAAATACAATGGCAATTCAAACTAATATTATATTTTGTTGGTTTGGAGGAAAAGAAAAACCACTAAAAGTAAAAGAGTGTATTGAAACATGGCACGAATATATGCCTGATTACAATTACATTGAACTTAATGAAAACAACTTTGATGTAAATATTAACAAGTTTACACGACAAGCATACGACTTAAAAAAATGGGCTTTTGTGTCAGATGTTGCAAGGCTTTGGGGTTTATATGCGTATGGTGGAATATACATGGATACAGACGTTACAGTATATCAACCTTTAGACCAATTCTTAAAACACAAAGTATTTACTGGATTTCAAGAGCCACATTATCCTGTTACTGCTACAATGGGAGCAGAGCAAGGAAATGAATTGATAAAAGAGATGTTAGAGTTATACACAGATAGAGAATTTAAATTAATGCCTAGATTAGATATGTATGAGAATAATACACGACTATTAAGTGATATAATAGGCAAATACATTGACAGAGATAAAGACGAATACCAAGAATGCAATAAAATAGCTGTATATCCAAGTGAAACATTTTGTAGAGGTGGATATACTAGACATAATATGTTTTTTTCATGGAGGGATTAGTATGAAGTTAAGTATAATAATACCTTACTATAAGACATTACATGAAACATTAAAACTATTAAAAACACTTGAAAAGCAAATAGTAAACAATGTAGAAGTTATCATAATAGACGATGGGTGTAACGAAACACAATTAGATTTAGTACATGAACAGGAATATGTAAAGTCAGAATTAACATACAATGGTTTCTTTATAGTACATTCAGTTGAAAATAAAGGTTTATCTGAAGCTCGTAATTTAGGATTAGAATTAGCCTGTGGAGAGTATGTTACATTTATAGATAGTGACGACACCATATCAGACGATTATATTGAAACAATACTTCACAAGATATATGAAGTCGATTTTGACTGTTGTTATTTTGGGTGGAAGGCAATGAACACAAACTTAACAGTTTACATTGACGATAAACCGCCTTTGTGGAATTGGGCTGTATGGAATGCAGTTTATAAGAGAGATTTAATAGAGCCTTTTGAAGGGCGAAAATTTGAGGATGTACCATGGCAACAAAAAATGCGACCTAAATTTAAGAAAATAGAACACATACACAAGATACTTTATTATTACAACAACGGACGTGAAGGGAGTATTACAGATTTACACAGTAAGGGGTTGAACTGATGACTAATTTGTTTTATTTTAGAAACTTAAATTCTGTGGGCGGTACAGAAACGTTTTTTTACTATCTATCGAAAAAATACTCAAAATATGATATAGTAGTAGTGTATCAGAATGCAGATATTGAACAAGTAAAACGCATATCTAAATATGCAAGGTGTGTTAAATATTATGGGCAGACGTTCAAATGTAAAAAAGCATTCTTTAATTACAACATGGAAATAATAGATAACGTACAAGCTGAAGAATATTATGCGTTAATACATGGAGATTATAACGATTACAAAATAACGCCACTACAACATGAGAAGATAAAGCATTATATAGGAGTGTCAGACATAGCAGTAAAGTCATTCAAGAGTATTTTACCTGATAAAGAAATACAAAAGATTTACAACCCTGTCGCAGTTGACGAGCCACAAAAGACGTTATTCCTAGTAAGTGCTACACGTTTGACAAAAGAAAAAGGTAAAGACTTAATGATACAATTAGCTGAAAGATTAACTGAAAGTAAAAGACCTTTTGTATGGTTAGTATTTACAAATGACAAGCGAGAAATACCAAACCCTAATGTTGTGTATTTACCACCAACACTAAACGTAATAGATTATATAAATAAATGTGATTATCTAGTACAATTATCAAGAGCAGAAGGATTTGGTTACAGCCCAGCTGAAGCATTAAGTATAGGGAAACCTGTTATAGTATCTGATATACCAGCAATGCACGAAATAGGAGTAAAAGACGGAGAAAATGGATTTATCCTAAAGAAAGACTTAAGCAACCTAGATATAGACAAATTATACAATACAGAGTGGGATTTTGATTATACACCACCTAAAGACGAATGGGATAAGATATTAGCCAAAGGAAAAAGAAAGGAGGAGAAATACATGTATAAAATCAAGGCAAACAAAAGATACCTAGACGTACAATTAGGTAGATATGTAGAAAAAGATGAAGAATATATCGTAGAAGATATAAGAGCTGAAGAAATAGTAGGAAAAGGTTTTGCAAAAATAGTAGAAGAAGTAAAATATAAATCAAAATTAGTAAAACAACCTGCAAAAACTAAAACAAGAAAGAAGGAATAATATGCCAGTGCGTAAAGTAAAAGGTGGATATAGATATGGCAAAACAGGTAAAATATACAAACAACGTAGTAAAGCAGTAAAACAAGGTAGATCCATAGCGATAAAGAAAAGAAGGAAGTGATAATATGGCTAAAGGTCAAATAAAACAAAAACAAGAAACTATCAACCAAAAACAATTTGAAAGTTTATGTGCTATTCAATGTACTAGAGAAGAAATATGCGGAGTATTAGATGTTAGCGAGAAAACACTAAACAGCTGGTGCAATAGTGTATATGGAGAAAACTTTTCCCTAGTATTTGACAAAAAAAGGCAATTTGGGAAAAGCTCGTTAAGAAGAATGCAATGGCATTTAGCAGAAAAGCAACCTTCTATGGCTATATTTCTAGGCAAGAACTATCTAGGTCAACGTGATAATTATGAAGTAACAAACAAAGAAGAATTATCTAAACTAGACGAACTGTTAAATGAAATAAAAGTAAAAGCAGAGGAGAAGTCATAATGGAATTTAGTCCTAAACAATATGAGTATATACGAGAAGCTAATCACAGATGGAATATTAAAACAGGTGCAACTCGTGCAGGTAAAACATACCTTGATTACACATATATAATACCTCGAAGAATAAGAGAACGCATAGGAGAAGAAGGTTTAGTAGTTATTTTAGGAGTTACTAAAGAAACTATTGAAAGAAACGTACTAACACCTATGCGTAATTTGTATGGAGAGGGTTTAGTAGGCAATATAGATAACAGGAACAGAGTAAAGTTATTTGGAGAAAGTGCATATTGTTTAGGAGCTGAAAAAGTAAATCAAGTATCTAAAATAAGAGGCTCTAGTATAAAATATTGTTATGGCGACGAAATGACAGAGTGGAATGAAGAAGTATTTGAGTTGTTAAAATCAAGATTAGATAAGCCATATAGTGCATTTGATGGAGCTTGTAACCCTAAATTCCCAACACATTTTGTAAAAGAATTTATTGATAGTGATGTTGACGTTTACCACCAACATTATTCAATATTTGATAATCCATTTTTAAGTGAAGAATTTGTTGAAAATCTATGCAAGGAATATGAAGGTACAATATATTATGACAGATATATATTAGGCTTATGGAAACGAGCAGAAGGTATTATATACAAGCAATTTGCAGACAACAAGAGTAAATATATTACTGATACAATAAATGACCATATTGCTATTATATCAATAGGAATAGACTATGGAGCTAGTCGTGGTAGAACAGTATTCCAAGCTAGTGGATTAGGAGCGGGATACAAACAAATATATGCCTTAAAACAACGTGTATTAGAAGAAACGTTTGACCCTGAACAAATATATAACGAATTTGTAAAGTTTTATAAAGAAGTTATAGAAAAACACGGCAAGGCACAATACGTATTTGCAGACTGGGGCGGATTAGGTCAAGTTATAACTAGGGGTTTATGGAGAAAAGCACAAGAAGAACGTTTACCTGTACAAATACAAGACTGTGTTAAAGGCACAATACTAGAACGTATCGAAATGGTACAAATACTTATGGCACAAGACAGATTTAAGATAATTAACGGAGAAAACAAGGATTTAGAAGGTGCATTAGAACAAGCAGTATGGGATAGCGACCATGAGGATACAAGGCTTGACGATGGCTCTACTGATATAGACAGTTTAGACGCATTTGAATATTCTGTATTTCCGTTTTATAATAGAATTATAGATAGTAGACAAACATTATCTCAAAAAAAGTTGGTAGTTAATTCATAATTACCAAAAATGTTAAAATTTACTAAAAATATAAATGGCTTGATATAGGCAAAAAATGACATTGTATCACAGGGAAAGTATCAAACATTTTATAAAAATAATTTCCAATTTAGGGGGTAGAGAGATGAATTTACAAGAGTTCTTTAAGGGGCAAGGATATGACACAACAGAGTATGACAACTGGTCAACTAATGTAGAAGTGTGGAAAAGTTGGTACGAAGGTGTTGTAAAGTCATTCCATTATTACACTATTTACAACGGAACAAACAGGATAAACGTAAAGAGAAAATCATTACAGATGGCTAAAAAGGTATGCGAAGATTGGGCGGATTTGTTATTCAATGAACGTGTCAAAATTAAGACAGACAACGAAACCGCAAACAAAATATTAGACGATGTATTGACTAAAAATGACTTTTGGGTTGTATGTAACCAGTTAATTGAAAAGACTTTTGCGATGGGTACAGGTGCGTTCGTGTTAGATGTAACAAATTATGCGTATGATGACGAATTACAAGCTTTTACGTTGACAGACGACACAAGTGTAAGAATACAAACAGTATCAGCGAGTAAGATATATCCATTGAGTTGGGATACAACAGGAATAAAAGAATGTGCTTTTGTAACAACTAGAACAGAAAATGGAAAGAATTATGTAATAGTAAATATGCACACATTAAACGAAGCAGGTAACTATGTAATAAGGAATTTCTTGTTTGAAGATAATAACGGAAGTTTGAAAGCTATTGACAATGAAGAAATGCAGCAAGAATTTGACACTAGAAGCAGCATAAAGTGGTTTGTTATATTAAAACCAAATATCTGTAATAACATCAAAGAAGACAGCCCGTTTGGATTAAGTGTATTCGCAAATAGTATAAACGTATTACAAAGTTTAGATATAGCTTTCGACGGGTTAGTAAATGAGTTCTTATTAGGACGTAAGAGAATATTCATAGATAAAGACTTAACGACAGTTGATACAACCACAGGAGAAACAATACAAGTATTTGATACAAACGATACGTTATTCTATGTACTACCTAGTGAATTAAATTCTAACAACAATATAGGTTTAATGGATAATACACAACAATTAAGAGTAGCAGAACACGTTGAAGGAATACAAGTTAATCTTGATTTGTTATCTGAAGAAGATGGCTTTGGAAAAGGATATTATAAATTTGATGTTAGTGGAGTAGCAACTGCAACACAAGTTATAAGTGAAAATTCAAAGTTGTTTAGAACGTTAAAGAAACATGAGATTATTTTAGAAAGTGTATTATATGATTTAGTAAATGCAATAGCATATATAAGTACAACATTTGCAGGACAACCAATGACATTTACTGAAATAACAGTAGATTTTGACGATAGTATCATTGAGGATAAGACCGCAGAACGCCAAACAGACAGACAAGAAGTAGCAAGTGGTATTATGAGTAGATTAGAATATCGCATGAAATGGTATAATGAAACTGAAGAAGAAGCATTGAAGAATTTACCTGAAGCAGTAGAAGAAATAGAATAGAGGTGGTGGTATGCTAACACCTGAACAAATGGAGAAATACCAAATACAAGCTAATTCTTTATATAGCGAAGTACAAAAGCAGTTAATAGAACGTATTATAAAAGGGCTTGAAAAGTCGTCAAGAATAACAGACGAAACGGAATATTTAATATTTAAGGCTCTTGAAATGAAAGTAGCGAGTGAAGATATACGTAAGATTATAGCTAAGATATTGAAAAAGTCTGAAAAAGAAATAGACGATATCTTTAATGAAGCAACTGAAACGTCTTACAACTATGATATTGGAACAGCAAAATTTGATGAGATAAATTTACTCCCATACAAAGAGAATAGTGAAGTGTTAGAAATACGTGACAAAGTGGCAAGGGAAACAAAAGACAGGATATACGATATGTTCTTACTATTGGGATTTGTTATGCTTGTGAATAATCGTGTAAAACCTGTTGAAATAAACGCATATTACAATATAGTATTAGATAGTGTTTACAATGGGATAAAACAAGGTAAAACGTATGACGAAGTATTAAAACCTATCGTAAATGAAATGACTTCTAGTGGAGTAAGAACTATCCCAAGAGAAGAATTAAATCGTGTTGGAGGTACAAGTTCAAGAATAGACGTAGCAACACGTAGAGAGATAATGACAGGCTTAAAAGATATGCAAGAGCAAGTATCTGAAATAGATGCACGTTCTATTGGTACAACAGTATACGAGATTTCATGGCACACAGGACACAGACCCTCGCATGGGTGGGGCGGTCAAAGATACGATAGGCAAGGTAAGTTATATCCGACTAAAGATAAGATATATGCTAGATATGGTGGCGGAACAATGCAAGATTACAACTGCAGACATAGTGAATTCCCTGTTAACCCTGAAATGCCTCCTAAATACACACAAGCAGAATTAAGAGAACTAGAACGCCAAGAAAGAGAAACAATAATGTATAATGGTAAACCATACAATAAGTATGAACAGACGCAAAAGCAACGTGAGTTTGAACGTAGAATGCGTAAGTACAGGTCTAAAATAGTTGGATTAAAAGAAGCTAATTTAGATACGACCACAGACAAAATGAAATACAGAGCAATAAATCAACAGTATAAAGAGTTTTCACGAGTATGTGGAATAAAAACCCAAATGAAAAGAGTATATCAAGACGAGTTAGGTAGGGTATTATAACCCCCTTGCAAAATATGGAAAAGTGTAGTATATTGATTTTAGTGGAGGGAAACCACATATAAAAAATGACGACAGCGGAGTAAACCGCACATAAAAAATCACTAGCGGAGTGAACCGCATATAAAAAACAAAGGAGAGATTTACTTATGGCAGATTTAGATTTTTTAAAAGACTGTTTTGAAAACGAAGACAGTTTTAAGGCTTTTACCGACAAGGTAGAAGAAAAGGGATTAAAAATAACAGAGATCTCAGCAGGAGATTATGTATCAAAAAACAAGTTCAATGATGAAACAAAGAAGTACAAAGAAATGAAAGCAAAATATGAAGAATTACAAAAATCCATCGAGAATGACGAAGGAAGCAAAAAACAACTTGAAGACATGGAAAAGACTTACAAAGAATTAGAAAAGAAATACACCGACCTTGAAAGTGAACATGACAGAATAACCAAAAGAATGGCTTTAACAAAAGGTGGTATAAAAGAAGAATTTGCTGATTTTGTATATTCAGAGATAAAGAAAAAAGTAAATGAAGATACTGACTTTGACACAGCATTTAAGAACTTCAAGAAAGAAAACCCACAATACAATACAGAGGCTACTAAACCACGTCAAGGAGTAAATCCTAACTTAACAGGTACAGCAACTGAAAACAATAATAATAAATTTATGAATGATTTAATTAGAGGAAAAGAATAGGAGAGATGAACAATGTCAATGATTACAAGAAATAACGCAAGTGCGTTAATACCAGAGCAAGAAACAAGAGAAATAATTGAAGGTGTTGTAAAACAATCAAAAGCAATGCAATTATTCAGAAAATTACCAAATATGTCTAGCGGTACAACAAAAATGAGAGTATTAGATAGTTTACCACTTGCATACTGGCAAACAATGGGTACTGCTGGAGCAGACAGCAAGAAGAAATTAACAAACATGGCATGGGATAACAAATACATTTATGCTGAAGAATTAGCTGTTATTATTCCAATAGCACAAGCTACTTTAGATGATGCAGATTATGATATATGGGCTGAAGCAAAACCAAGATTAGTAGAAGCATTTGGCAAGAAATTTGACCAAGCAGTATTCTTTGGAACAGACAAACCAGCACAATTTAGAAAAGGTTTAGTACCTTCTATAATTGATGCAGGTGCAACAGTAAATTCTACTGGAGATTTATACAAAGACGTAAGCGATGCTATGGCTTATGTTGAACTAAGTGGTTATGATCCTAAAGCATTAGTAGGTGGAGTTGACTTAAAAGCTAAATTCAGAATGTTATTAGACACCACAAAACAACCTATTAAAGGAACAGAAATTGACGCATTACCAAGAGAATATGTTGACAATGGAGCATGGGATAGCGACATTGCTGACTTTATCGTAGGAGATTTCAGCCAAGCAGTTTATGCTATTAGACAAGATATGACCTTCGATATATTTAGAGAAGGTATTATTCAAGACCCTTCAACTGGAGAAATTTTATACAACTTGTTGCAACAAGATATGGCTGCAATTCGTGCAGTAATGAGAGTAGGTTGGGAAATTCCTAATCCTATTAACGCATTAAATACAACTGCAACAAGGTTCCCATTCGCAGCAGTAAATGAGTCATTTAGTATTTAGTACAAGGGGGAGAAACGATGGTAGACTATAACTTTTACAGAATAGAATATCAAGGCGAGGAAATAGACCCCGCAGAATTTAACCGATTAGCTAAAAGAAGTTATGATTTAATCATGAGTTTACATCAAGGAGAAGAAACTGACAACGTAAAGAAGGCAGAATGTGCACAGATTGAGTTCTTGCATAAAAACGGTGGAATTGATGCTTTAGTAGGTAATGATAAATCACAATTTGTATCTGAAAGTATTGGTGGATATTCTTATAGTAAAGGTAATAATTCTAGCGGATTACGATATGCAAATGGTCTACCAATAGCTCCTCTAGTATGGTTATACATACGGAGGGGAGGAGTTGTACTTGGTATGGAATAAAACAATAACAGTATTTTGCTCATATATAAAAAACCACGAACAATTATACAAACGCAAGATTTTAACAAACACGTTTTATGATAACATAAGTGTTGTAGCAACTAATCAAGGATTACAAAACGCAAACAAGATTTCATTGTTTATAAAAGACTATGATGGCATAGTACCACCACGAGAATTTAACGGAACTGGTTGGACCTTAAAAGAAGGCGACAGAATAGTAGCTGGAGAAGTCTTAACAGATTATACAAGTATGATAGATTTAGAAAAAGACTATGTAACATATACTATAACGAGTGTTGACTTTAAGAATTATGGCACAGTACCTCACTATGAAGTAGGTGGTAGATAATGGCACAAATAAAATTCCCAGACATTGAACGGATTTTAGAAGAAAAAGGCTTTGGAGAAAATGGAGCAGTACAGATGGCAGTTGACGAGGCAGTAATTGAGTATTGTTTAGACTATTGCCCATGGGATACGGGAGAGTTAGCAAATTCTCCATATATGTATGATATCGGTAAGGGTAAAATAACATATAGTGCAGTAGGCGAAAACGGATACAATTATGCTTCAAAACAATATTATTTACATGGAATAGACGATGTACCAACTGGAGAATATCATAACCAAAATGGTAGACGTGGGAGTTATTGGGCTGAAAGAATGGCATTAGATAGAATGCAAGATATAGTACAGAGAGCGAAGGAGGCAATGAAATGATAGAGAAAATAAGAGAATTTATTGCAACCTGTCCTTATTTAGACACAAAAGGGAATATATACATTGAGTGGTTAGGAAATGAGGCAGTTGAATATTCTATTGAGGAAACACCTTCTAATCCTATTATATCTGAAAACATAGATGGTTCGACAACACGCCAATTAACGTTTACGTTTGCAAGTCGTGAGTGGTATTCAAAAGAATTAATCCAAAACATAGCAAACAGTAATTTTTACAAGAATTTTGCTGAATGGCTAGAATTACAAACACTAAAGGGAGATTTACCCGACATAGGCGAAGGAAAGACACCTTATAAGATAGAGGCAACTTCAAGCGGTTATTTATTTAATACTAACGCAGGATTACAGACAGCAAGGTATCAAATACAATGCCGATTATTATATGAACAAGATGAATTAGACCCTAATTATTCAATATAAAGGAGTGAAAAGCATGTATAAACTTAAAAGAAAAGATTTCGCTGCTTTCTTAAATACAGGAACAATTGCTGTGCCTGTATGGTCAAGAATGGGGCAAGGTATCACATCGCAAACATTAACTTACAATGCTTCTAAAACTACTGAAACATATATACATCAAGATAATGCAAATAATAGTGTTGATAGTTATGCACCAACAATGGATACCCCACAAACAGCTTATGCTGGTGACCCAGTATTTGACTATGTAGATGATTTAAGAAAAACAAGAGCAGTTGGTTCAGAGGCACAAGGCGAATTATTACTTGTATATATATATGACGAAGAAAGCACAGGAGTATATAAAGCTGAAAAAAACAATTGCACAATAACAATAGGAGATTTCGGCGGAGAAGGTGGAGGAAACGTAGTATTAAATTACACAATTGATTTAGACGGCGACCCAACACTAGGAACTGCAACAATAACAGGTGGAACAGTAACATTTACACCAGATAGTGTTTAATAATTAAAAAGACGAGGGGAGCAATAATGCTTCCCTTTATTTGTAAAAGGGGGAAATAAAATGAGTGACGCAAATATTGAGATAAAATCAAAATCGTTATACACAATAACAGTAAATGGTATTCCTGATTTAATCAAACTAGACTTAACCGATATGGGGTTACCTGCTAAACTGATTAACATACAACAAAAAATCATGGAGAAAGAAAAAGATTATCAAGACAAGATAAATGAGATAACAGCTAGAGAAGATAAGACTTTAGAAAGTGGAATAACACAAAACACTTTAGACTGCTTGAACGCATTAAATGATGTATGTAACGAATTAAGAGTTGAAGTAGATAGGTTTTTAGGTCGTGGGGTATGTCAAGCAATATTTGGAGATATAAATACAATAAATATGTTTAATGATTTATTTGAGGCAATAAAACCTGAACTTGAAAAAGCTATGAAAAAAGGCAATATGTCATTAGAAGGAATGCGTAAAGGGTTAATTGAGAAATATAAACCACAAGACGAAAGTGTGTTGAAGTAATATGTATCCAACAAAATGTGAGATAGATGGAAAGACATATGAATTAAATACAGATTATAAAATAGCATTAGCTTGTTTTAAGGCAATAGAAGATGACGACATAACAGATATAGAACGTGCTTATGCAGTAGTAGGATTATTATTTGGAGATATTGACGTTGACATGGAGAAAGCTTTAGACATAGCGACAAAGTTTTTATGTTGTGGTAAAGAAAATAAGGCTATATCGAAAAAAGACATGGATTTTGATTATGACAAAGATTATATAACAGCGTCATTCATGAGTGATTATGGAATAGATTTAGACGTGACAGATATGCACTGGTGGAAATATTGTGCGTTAATAAGTGGGCTTACAGAAAAATGTATCTTGAACAAAGTACGAGATATACGTAACACAGATTTAAGTGAGTACAAAGACGCAAAATCACGTAACAAGATAATACGAGCAATGAGAAATGTTGAACTACCACACAAACGCACAAAAGAAGAACAAGAGATGATAGACGAATTTGAAGAATTATTGAAGGGAGGCGACAGTATAGATGGCTGACGGCTCAATTATAATAGATACTAAAATAAATATAAAGAACGCAAAAAGCGATATGAAAGGACTTACTGCCGAAATACAAGCTACTCAACAGCAAATGGATATGTTAGTTGACAACTTTATGCGAATGCAAAAAGGGATAGCTCTAACAGACCAAAGCATGGAAGGATTAGCAGAACAGTTTAAAGCTAATAGTAAAGAATATTCGGATTTAGTTGAAAAGCAAAAACAATTAACTGATGAAGTAAATAAATATGCAACCGCTTTAACCTCAACTGATGTTCATACAGAAAAAGCAAGTGCGAACATAGACGAACAAAACAAGGCTTGGACTGGAGTAGCACATAGCATAGGGAAAATAAAAATAGACACTAAAAACCTTGAAAAGACATTCAAAGGTATAGGCAACTCAATTACAAGAGGAGCTAAATCATTAGTAAGATTTGGATTAGCATTAGTAGGAATAAGAGGTGTATCAAGTTTAATACGCTCGAGCATATCAGAGTGGGCATCAAGTGGTAATGCCGAAGCGAAACAACTTCAAGCAAATTTATCTCAATTAAAACAGTCTATTGCTTCAGGGTTATTGCCTGTAATTAACGCAGTATTAACAGTATTTTACAAGATACTAGGAGTAGTAAACGCAATAGTAAAAGCCTTTACGGGAGTTGACTTTTTGGCAAAATCTACTGCAAAATCAACAGGAGCAACAGCAAAAAACGCAAAAGGTGCTTTAGCAAGTTTTGACGAGATAAACACATTAAATAAAACTGATGGTAGCGGTGGAGCTGGAGATATAGCAGGGAACTTGCAAGATATTATTCCTGACTTTAGCAATTTAGAAGAACTAATAAAAAACCAAGACTGGTACGGATTAGGTCAATATGTTGCTAATCAGATTAACGATGGCATGGCAAGTATAAACTGGAACGCAATACAACTAAAAGCAGGATTAGGCGGAACAGGTTTAGCCGAAGGATTAAATGGATTTGTTGAAAACCTAAACTGGGAAGGTGTAGGCAATACAATAGCACAAGGATTTAATACCGCATTGAATTTTGCATATAATTTCTTAAAGACATTCAACTGGAAAGCCTTTGGAACTGGAATAGCAGATTTATTAAATGGCGCTATAAAAGGCATTGACTGGAAGTTATTAGCGAGAACTATATCTGAAGGATTAAAAGGCGCAGTTAGTCTAGTTACAAGCTTCTTAAGGGGTATAGACTGGAAGTCAATTGGTAAAGCTATATTTGACTTCTTGGCTGGTATTGACTGGGGCGGTTTGTTATTGAGTTTCTTTGATGTATTAAAACTGTTAATATTTGATACCCCTAAAATGATTTCTGATTTAATTACAGGATTTTTAGAAGAAGGATTTAATTCGGCTGTTGATTATTTCAAGCCATTTGTTGAAGAACATGGTGGCAACGTAATTTTGGGCTTTTTAGCAGGAATTGCAAAACCTTTTGAAACAATAGGGCAGTGGCTAAACGAACACGTTGTAACACCATTTATTGACAAACTTAAAGAACTATTTGGGATATATGGAGAATACGCAACAGTTATGTATGATATAGCAAGTTATATAGTAGGTGGTATAAAGCAAGGCTTGATTAATAAATGGGTTGAGATAACAACATGGTTTAACGATAATATTGCTCCTAAACTTACTAAAACATATTGGACTGAAAAACTAATTGCTATGAAAGACGGAATTAAAAAAGCATTTACAGATACATTTAATGGAGTAATAGACATAGTAGAACGTGCAGTAAACTTCATAGTAGATAAATTAAATACCTTGCATTGGGATTTACCTGACTGGGTTGAAGAAAGATTTGGCATAAGTGGTTTTGGTTTTAACCTAAATCGTTTATCAATACCACGTTTAGCAAAAGGCGGAATAGCATATCAGCCAACACAAGCTATTATAGGAGACGCAGGACGTGAAGCAGTATTACCTTTAGACCGCAACACAGAGTGGATGGAAGATTTGGCGGAAATGATTTCACAAAATCAAAGTATAAATATAAACTTTGAAGGTAATTTAAGTCAATTAGCAAGAGTATTAAACCCTGCAATAAAGAAAGAACAACGTAGAACTGGAGCTAGGTTGATAGGAGGTGTAGTATGATAATAACTATTGATGGAGATAACTTTGATTTGAACATAACAGAACTAAAACAAGAAGGAACTTTTGTTGATAAATCGGCAGAACGTACAGAGGACTGGGACTTACAACGTGAAGTAGCAGGATTATTCTTTAACTATCGTGTTAAGTTAGGCGATATACAAGATAAAGCAACAGCCTATGCTTTCTTTAACAAGATTTCTGAAGTAGTAGATTATCATACTGTTACAATGCCACACAATGACAGTACATTAACTTTTAGGTGTTATGTAACGGGTGTTACAAGGAACTTAAAGAAGTATAAATCAGGAAATAATACATGGGGTGGCTATGAAGTAAGATTTATAGCAAAAGCTCCACAATTTACTCCATAAAGGGGGTGCAACATGAGAGAAACTTATACTGAAATAACATTCGGATTAATAGATACAACAGCCAAAGGAGATGGAGTTTTTTCAACTAACAGTAAACAAACTTTTGTTGATTTAGACCAACTAGAAGATAGCGGTGCTACTCCAACTCCTATATTCTCATGTGAGAAAAATCAAACTATATTAAATGGAACGCACGAATTAGTAAATCCTAATACACTTCAAGAATATGGGTATTGGAGTTTAGATATATCTGATGAAAACGGAGATTTTACAACTAATCCTGTACTTACTAAAACATTCACACAATATCATACAACAGCAGGGCTTACATTAACTTTTGGGGGCGATAGTTTACCACAGTCGATTACAATTACCTATTATCAAGATAATTCAATTCTAGGCACATATACGCACGTTGTAGATAGATTTAACATAATATTGAGTGATTTAGTAGAAAATTACAACAAAGTCGAAATAGAATTTGTAGGCATGACAATACCTTCAAGATACGTTAAACTGACTGAAATAGTATGGGGTGTTGGTAAATCATGGACTAAAACAGAGATTATAAAAGCTAATTTGCTAGAGGAAGTTAATTTAACGTCTGACGAAGTATCAACAAATGAACTAGAGTTTAGCATATATGACAGGAATGAAGATTTTAATATTCTTAATCCTAGTGGGGTATATTCGGCATTACAAGAACGTCAAGAACTAACTGTAACGGAATATTTCAATGGAACGGCAGTAAGTATGGGTAAGTTTTATTTAGACGAGTGGGATAGTACGGTCAATAAAGTAGCACATTTCAAGGCAAATGATATGTTAGGACTGTTAGACAATATCACGTTTAAACAATTTGCAATATGGAATAACAAGTCAGCAAGTGATATATTCTCTGATATTTTTACACAAGCTAATATAACAGATTACAACGTAGATGTCGGAGTACAAAGTAGAACATTAAGTGGATATGTGCCTTTGGTATCAATACGAGAGGCATTACAACAAGTATGTTTTGCGTTAAGGTGTTCTATATATTGTGATAGAGACGGAATAATACAGATTAAAGATATAGGAATTGGAACGAGTAACGATATAGATAAGTCGTCAAAACTTAACACTAAACTAACGCAAGATCCTTTGATAAATAGTGTTGTAGTAAATGCGTATAACTTCACTTTAGGAAGTAGTGAGGAATTATATAAAGAAACTTTAACCGCTGGAACGTATGAAGTAGAAGTAGAGCCATCGGGAATAAAAACAATAACTGGTGGAACTATATCGCAACAAGGATTAAATTATGTTATAATAGTAGTAGGAAGTACAGGCGAAGTTGTAATAAGTGGAGCAAAATATAATGCAAATGTAAGTATGTATACAAAACGTGCGTTAGTTTACAATGATTTACAGCAAGTAGAAGTAAAAGATATTTATTGTATTACAAAATCAAATGGCCAAGCGGTTGCTAATTTTATCTATGACGATTATCAAAAGAGATTAACACAAGATTTCACATTGTTAATAGAAGACGAGAAAGTAGGAGATACAGTAGACGTTGAGATAGAAGATACAACACGTCAAGGAATAATCACAAAATTAGACATAGATTTAACAGGCGGATATAAAGGTCAATGTACAGTAAGGGGTGGTATAAGTGGATAACCTCATATATGATAGAACACAAGCTGACGTTGATAGAGCTATTGAGTTGAATGCAAAATATAACGAAGGAACTATCACAGCAGAGGAACTAACCGAATGGGATAACTTCTTAAAAGGTGCTATTGATTATCAGACACTAAACAGAGTAGGAGAATGGGTTGAATATTTAAGTAACAAATTAAATTCTTATGCGTACTTAAACACGACATCTCCTAAAACCGACTGGGCTGTAACAGACTTCATGACACAACAACAAGCTGTAACATATTTACAAAATATCCGCAACTTAATGAATGTAATTGGTGTAAGAATAACTGCTGAACTTCCTAATTCAATGAATAAATTAACTTTTGAAAGTGCAAATGCAATAGAGAAGATTTTATATGATTTAGACACAGGAATATCCAACATGGAACAAAACTGGAAATATAGTGGCGAAGTAATAAGTGGGGAGGGATATTTTTCATGATACAAGATATAAAAGATAGATTACCTACTAAACCCAATACATGGGAGGTAACACATTCAGACAGTACAGTAGAAGAAGTAACAGTAGCACGAGCAGACGAGCCGACCGAAGTAGGTACACCAATAAATAGTGCATTGTTTAGGAATTTACAAGGCGATTTGTATACGATAGATAGAAGTGTTACACCAACTGCAACTGTTGATAATGGCACAGTAAAATTAAGTGTTGACGTGCCTTTAACTTCTTATGAAACGGGTAAGTTAATAAGATTAAGAATGCCGTCAGTTAATGGTACGTGGGCAGGCGATTATATACCTTATGGCAGATTGGGATTAGAAGAGATAACAGCAAATACAGAGAGCGCAACAAACAGCAGATGGAATGCGATAGATGGCAATACAAGCACATATTGGGCTAAAAGTAGCGATGTTAGTTCTGGAACGGCATGGATACAATTGAAGTTCGGAACAGCAATAAAAATAAAAAAAATGAAAGTGCGTATAGTAACTAGTGGCTCTAGTTATATACCAGATGGCAAGATACAAGGTAGCAACGACGGTACGTCATGGACTGACCTTTATACTTTTTCTGAGAATATAAGTACGTTGTCAGAAATAACTTTAAATAACAACCTTAACTATTCGTATTATAGATTTATAGTAGGCACAGGGCGGACAGTAAATGTCTATGAACTCCAAGTAACAGAATATGAAGGGAATGTCTTTTGGGCATATAACCCGCAAATAAATGTAAACTCGCTAGGCTGGGTAAGTGTAAATGGAATGTTGCGTACTGGGGGAGATTACTTATTAAGATACAACGGCGCGCAATGGGAAATGGCGCAAAACCCTGTCGTTACAGGCACATTCGGTATAACACGAAATGAAACAATTACAGTAAACGTAGGTTTTAAGCCTAAACTAGTAATTATATATTCTGCAATGAATAATTATAGTGGGGTGGCAGTATCAGACTCAAGCCCAAGAGACTATAATATACCTATAATAATAACTGACCAATATAGTGGGCATAAAGTAGCAATTACATCAACGGGTTTTTCAATAACAGAAAGTGGGTCGCCCGTTGCGTATACTTTGTATTATGTAGCGATAGGGGGTTAGACAATGTTAATAAGTAAAACAGATAAGAATTATATAACACGTTCTGATATGCCTAATTCTAATTGGACTGACGAAGATTACTATGTATTAGACGACAATTCAGAACTAGCGAGAAAGATAATTGAATATTATCCACGATATGAACTTACAACAAGTGGAGATAGAATTACAGATGTTACTTATATTGAAAAAACACAAGAAGAATTAGACGAAGAACGTATCAATGAGATACTTGAAAAACTAGAGGAGTTAGACAAAACTGTTGATAGACAATGGGAAGATTATTATATAAGAGAAAATGTAACTCCAGTTAACCGAATAGCAGTAGCAATAAGTGAAAAAGAAGATTTAAGAGAAGAACTACACGAGTTAGGAGGCGAATAGAATGAAAGCTGTAATAACACATGATAAATTAGAAGTACAAGACGAAGTATTGTATAATTCAGGCTCTATTGATTATTACGAGATAGACACAGAGTTTACTTCAGATTGGGATAACTTAACAAAGTATGCTATTATCAACGGAGCTGAAGCTGTTAAGATACCAGTAGTTGCTAACAAAGTTAAAGTAGATAGAAATACAAGTGGAACGTATTATATTGGCTTTGTAGGATACACAATAGAAGATGACAAGAAAACGTATCAAATATCTACTAATCTTCAACCGATTTATTTTCAAATTGGTGCTGGAGAATTACCCGCAGCCGACCCGCAAGATTTACCAGACCCTACAACATGGGAGGCATATCTTAATGAGATTGAAGCTATCGTAAATGGGGCAGAAAACGTCAATATAACGTCTGAAAAAATTGAGGATACTACTTATATTACCACAACCGATAAAACGGGTACAGCGACAACTACAGAGATTATAGATGGTAAGGATGCAAAAATAAACGGAGTAAATACAATAACAATAGAAGGCGGAGAAAACGTAACAATAGAGCAAGAAGGAAGTACATTAACAATAAACGCTACTGATACAACGGATTATGAAGAATTGTCTAACAAGCCTTCAATAAATGGTGTTGAATTAAGTGGTAACAAAACTTCTTCTGACTTAAACATAAAACAAACTTATAATAAGAGTGATGTAGGTTTGGGAAATGTTGACAACGTACGTCAATATTCAGTAAACAACCCACCGCCTTATCCTGTAAATTCAGTAAATGGTAATACTGGAGCTGTAGTTATTGATACACACGATGACTTAATACCAACACAAGCAAGTCCAACAAATAAATTAACTACTGAAGGCTTTGTAAATTCTACTGTTGCTACTTCAACAGCTACTTTCAGAGGAACATACAACAGTTTAGCAGAATTAGAACAAGTTACAGCAGACGAAAACGACTATGGCTTTGTTGTTGACGTAGATAGTGCTGGAAATACTGTTTACAACCGATACAAATATGCTAGTGGTACATGGACATTCGAGTATGCGTTAAACAATTCTTCTTTTACTGCTGCACAATGGGAAGCAATACAAAGTGGTATAACTGATGATTTGGTAACTAAATTACAAGGCATTGAAGCTGGTGCAGAAGTAAACGTAGTAGAAGGATTAAAGATAGGTAATGTAACACAGCAAGTATCAAACAAAATAATGCAAATAAATCCTGATACTACTCCTGTTGAAAACAGTACAAATGTAATAGACAGTAATGCAGTATATGAAGTAGAAAAGTTACTGCCAACAGATAGAGAAAGTGGAGAAAATGTTGATATAGATAATGCACAACCTTATAAAGTATTAAATGTAGTAGCAGACGGGAAATATCAACAGGAGAGTACAACAGGGAAAAATTTGCTTAATGTAGATACTGACTTGGCAGTTACCCGAATGTACACATTAAATAATATATCTATTCCAGCGGGGACATATCACTTAACAAATACAAGTGCAACATGTAGTGATGGCTCTTCTAATGTAACTATAAGATTTGACCCTGAGAGAGCAATATATAACCTATCTACATCACAAGATAGAACGATAACTTTAACAGAAGAAGCAACAGTAATGTATGTGTTCGCAAAGACAGATTATCCAACAAGTGCAGATTTGACAGCAACAGTAAAAGAATTAATGCTATCAACAAGCGGCGGAACATACGAACCATATACAGGTGGAATACCTTCTCCTAATCCTAACTATCCACAAACTATAACACAAGTAACATCTGCTACTTGGAATAGAACAGGAAAACAATTTTTCCAAAATGAATATATATCTACACCTGGAAGTACAATAAATGCTAAATTACCTACGGGGACTTATGCATTAGCTAGATGTGATGGAAACACTTTTAACAAAAACATTTATATAAAACTATTCAAAAACAATAGTGTTGTTACAACTTCAGGACATTTAACAGCAGATACTAGTATGAGTTTTAGTTCTAGTTCATATTCGTATTATGGTGGTGCCGCAGTATCTAAAATAACATTTACAATAGATGATGATTATGAAGCAAATATAGGATTATTAGAAGCAGATGGAACAAAACAAGTTATGCTGGTTAAAGGTAGTACAACAGAAAGAACTTACGAGCCATATCAAGGTCAAACAATACCAATAGACCTAGATGGTAATGAAGTATGTGCTACTGATACTGTAAAAGACAAACTATTGGTAGACAGATATGGAAATGTGGCATTACAGAAGAATGTTGGTAAAGTAGTGTTGAATGGCACAGAAAGTTGGGTATATGAAAACAGACTAACAACACCTACAAATAGGACTGTTATAAGTGGTTGGGGAATTCGTGGGATACGTTTTGCAGCATTAAATTACTATTCAGATTATTTTATGTATGGCTCTACAACATCTAATAGAATGGTGTTTAGTGGAGATAGACAAATATTTATATCTTTAGATGATACATTAACTGGTGTGGTTAGCGGAGATACAAATGATGAAGCAAGAGATAAAGTAAAAAGTTGGTTATCAGCCCACAATACAACAGCATATTATGTACTAGCAACTCCTACTATAATACCTCTACCAAAACTATCTGTACTTCCCACTACTTTAAAAGGTATAAATCATATATGGGTAGATACTAACTTAGGTATAACACAAATTGAAGTAGAATATGTAAAAGACTTATCTTTAGATATTCCTACTAAAACAAGTGATTTAACAAATGATAGTGGATATGTAAAGAATACTGATTATGCAAGTAGTAGTACGGGTGGCACAATAAAGGTTTCAACCGCTAATGGAGTTACAGTAGGAAGTTCGGGAAATTTAATAGGTTCAGGTAAATCTTATTCTACTTATTTAGGTTCAGCGGGTTATATGATAATTGCTAAAGACACATTAGAAAATGTTATAACAGGTAAAGAACTTGTAAATAAAACCTATGTTGATACTTTAGTAGGAGATATAGAAACAGCATTAACTACTTTAGATGTCGGAGGTGGCGTACAATGAGTATAGCAGATAGAATAACATCAATGTCAAATAACTTATCTAGTGCATATGGTAGAATAGCATATTTAGGAGTAGATTTATCAGAAGTAGATAAAAATATACAAAACCTCTCCACTGTACTAGATACTGTTTACAATGATTATCCTAAAGTATCAGACGAAGGAATAAGTCCTAGTTTAGATGGTACTAAAGTAGGAAGGCTTAATACTACACTAAAAGGTAATACAAGCCAAGATGGTACACCAACACCAAATAGCCCCGTAGATATAAATGTAGTAAGGGGAGAAAATAGTATTACTGTATCAGATGGAGATAGCGAAAGTGAAATATATCCTATAACATTACCAATAACCAATTTATTTACTAAAACTAATATCATAGAAAATTATAGGTTAGATACTGGCGGTGCTAATTTTTCTCATACGGGATATTTCATTAGTGATTATATAGAGGTAGAAGCAAGTACAAACTATATAGTTAATTACACACCTACTGTATATACTAGAATATGTTATTACAACTCAAGCAAAAACTTTTTGTCTAAAAATGATGCTAATGCTACTTTTACTACACCTGCAAATACAAAATATATAAGATTTTGCAATCTTCTTACAAACATTGATTTTGTTAGACTTGAACGAGGAAATGTAATTAAAGGGGATATGGAACTATGTAAAGCAGGAGATTACCAAGATTATATTTATGGGTGGGTTGATAATTGGTATTTGTATAAAGCTATAAAGAAAACAGTGTTAGATGGTAGCGAGAATTGGAATAACGAAACAACTAAAGAATTAACTCAGGTATTTTCTCATTTCGAAAATGGCTTACTAAGTGGCTCATATGTATTTTCAGATAGATTTCAGTATGGAGTAGCTGGGGATACAGAAAAAATAACAACAGCTTCTGGTTCTATTAGCACATTATATATTGCTGTTCTTAAAAGCAGAGCTACTAATTCAACTGAATTTAAAACATGGCTATCTAGCAACAATACAACAGTATATTATGTACTAGTCACTCCTACTACAACACAAATAACAGATACAACACTAATCTCACAACTTAATGCTTTATATAACGCAATGAGTTATAACGGAGAAACAAACATACTACAAACTAATGCCGACCTTCCATTTATCATTTCAGCTAGTGCATTGAAAGGAGAATGATATGGGATACAAAGAAGAGGCTTTAGACTTTTTAGGCATTACGCAATGGCATAAAGCGGGATACAAAGGAAAAGGCATACAAATTGTATCTGATGAACTTGTACTTGCTAGTGAAGATGTTATTGCTCCAAAAGGATTTCATTCTAAACGTGGTCATGGCGATACTGTAATGGAACATATCCGTATGGTAGCACCAGAGGCGACATTGATTTCTTACCCGTTTAGTGGAACGTTCACAACAAACACTTACGACAGCAAATGTGCTGATTATATCATAGCAAACAAATGTCAAATATTTACTACTTCATGCTCTAGTGGAGAAATAAACAAAGGTAAAGAAATGGCTATGCAAGACTGTATTGACGCAGGTTGTATATTCTTTGGGGCTGCTGGAAACAAAAGTAGCGAGATAAAGGGAGAAATTAAAAGTGATAAATACTATGCTATTGGCGGAGCAAAACCTTATTCAACTACTGGCGTATATGACTGGAACAGAATAACAAGAGTGTCTTATTCGGGTACAGGCAAGGAATTAGACTTTGTTACTTTAGCTGAAATATTAGGTTGTAATGGTACAAGTTTTTGTAGCCCTGTAATAGCTGGTATGTGTGCTTTAGTACAACAGTTCTTTACAGAAAAAATAGGCAGAAGATTAACACGAGCAGAAATGGAACACTTTATGAAAGCAAACTGTATTGATTTAGATACAGAAGGATTTGACAAGAATACAGGATATGGGTTGTTCGTATTGCCTGACCCTGATACAATTAAAATAAGTGATTATATATCAGAGATACATGACGGAATAGATTATAGCGGATTTCCCGAAGTTAGGAGTGATGTAGAGATGAGAGGAATAGATAAGTTACACCCTGATATGCAAAAGGCTTGTAATATGTTTTTAGACGAATGTAAACGTCAAGGATTGCCTGTACTTATTACAGAAACATTAAGAACGCAAGAAGAACAGGAGCGACTATATGCACAAGGCAGAACAACACCTGGCAAGATAGTTACTAATTGCAGAGGGTATCAAAGTCCCCATTGTTGGGGCGTATCGTTTGACTTTTGCAGGAACGTAAAAGGTAAAGAGTACGATAACACAGATGGCTTTTTCGAGAGAGTAGGCAATATAGCAAAAACAATTCTAAAAGATACAGAGTACAGGTTGTTTTGGGGTGGAGATTTCAAAACATTCGTTGATAAACCTCATGTAGAAATGATTAAGTATCTACCTAATAACTCAACAAAAACTCTAATAGCACAATACGGAACACCTGAAAACTTTATGAAAACATGGAATGAAAGTGAGGTGGAAGAAATGCGATACAAAACAGTAGAAGAAATGCCTGAATGGGCAAGGCAACCTATACAAGAGTTAATTGATATGGGTGCTTTAAGCGGACGTGGTGGAAGTGCAGGACTAGACCTCTCGGACGACATGGTAAGATTGCTCATCATAGCGAAAAAGATTTATGAAACACCAACTCATGGTTGCAAAGATGGAGTATGTAATTTAGGATAGGAGGTATGTAAAATGGAAGGCACGCATTTAAGTATATTGATACTTTTAATCGGTTTTATATTGGCAGTAGGGTATATTTGCCTATCAATAAAAAAGGAAGGTTTAAAAGCCACTACTGTTAAATTAATAGTAAAAGCAGAGAAAATGTTTGCAAGTGGCGAAGGAAAACAAAAAATGAAATGGGTTGTAGATATGTTAACACAAATAATTCCTATGCCATTTAAGTTATTTATTACTACTGAACTATTAACAGAGTTCGTACAAAGTGTTTTTGATTTAGTAAAAGAGGCTCTTGACTATCGAGAAGAAAATGAAACACAAGATACAGAAAACAATTAGACTGTAAGACGTTGAACAATAAGGAAGTGAATAAAAAAGTACGTGGCTATGGGAGGGTACTTCAATGGCTAAAAAGAAAAAACGCAAGATTACAGAACGTCAGAGGATAAGAAGAAAGTTAAGAAGTGGAAGTAGAGAAGCAAAACGTATTCTGTTAATGCAAAACCCTGTATGTGATATATGCGGTAGAAAAGGAATAAGTTTAGAACTTCACCATGTAAAAATGATAAGGTGGGGATACCCAACGGACGTTAACTACTGCCGACTTCTCTGTCATGACTGCCATAAACGTTATCATGAGCATGACCGCTATCTTAATATGTTACATTCTCAAGGCAATATGGACTTCTTGACGGTATATGAAAGAATTAAAAAACAAATCCAAACACGATATATTCTCCCTTGAAACACAGGGAGAATTTTCTTTATCGCTTTAAAAAGTGAAGTGAGAAAATTTTATTTACATTTTTCTCAATTCATGCTATATTAAAAATATGAGGTGGTACTATGGACGAACTAACTAGAATTGAACTTGATAACCTAAAAGATAGAATAAACCGAATAGAGAAAGTACAAGAAGGATATAATACTGAATTAAAAGAACTACGTCAATTACTTAATGAGTTCGATACAACACAACAGTTGATATTGCAAAAGTTAGATACTATTATGTCTAGTATAGAACAGTTGCAAAAAGATACAATATTAATACAACAAAAACCTGCTACAAAGTGGGAAAACGCTAAATGGATAGTTGTATCAGTAGTTATTACCTCTATTGTAACATTTATCATAAGTAAAATATTGGGGGTTTAGTATGGTTACAGAGGCAGAAGAAAAAGTTATTGAACTTCAAAAACAATTAAACGACTTACAAAACACAAAACTAACAGCAACAGATATGTTTACACTAATAGATAGAGAAAGTAAACATAAGACTATGTTAATAGTAGTATTAATGATATGTTGGTTGTTGACTATTGCAGGATTTATATGGTATTTGACTTTACCAGTAGAAGAATATGAGGTATACAACGATGGCGGAAATACAGCCTATGTTGGAGAAAATATGAATGGAGATTTTAACTATGGGCCGAATTAGAGTTAAAAAAAGAGTTTCACGAGTTAGAAGAAAGATTAAAATATACAACAGACGCAAAAAGTAGGTGGCTAGATGTTATTCAATATAACCGCTTTAACTCAACATGAGATAGATCTAATATATGAAAAAGCTAATCTTAAACCGAAAGAAAGACAATTTTTTGATTTAAGAAATGAAGGCTTGACTTATGAAGAAATTGCAGAAGAACTTGATATGTCAGTATATGGACTTAAAAAGTTCGCTAAAAAAGTTTACACCAAGTGCATACGCACACTAATAAACTAATTTTTCATTAAAACCTCTTTTGCAAGAAGGGTGGTACTTTATGGAGTATCACTCTTTTTGTATTGATTTATTTCCAATAATATGATAAAATAACTATGCAAGAGTTGAGGACTTGCCAATATATAAGATAAAATGCCTTTAGTATATTAACAGTAAGTGCCTCAACCATTTACTAATATATTAAAGGCTTTTTATAGTTAGGAGAAAAACATGGAAAAATTTGCATTAAATGACGTGCAAGAACAAGAAACACACTTTTTAATTGACTATTATGAAGGTCAAGTAAAACTTTACACTACAAGGAAACAAGTGTATGAAAGATTATTAAAGAAAATTGGAGAGCCTACTATAACAGATAAGATTAAAAATGAAATAGTAAGTGCTACTTGGGTAATACCATTTTCAGATAAAGTAAAAATATCAAAAACGTTATCACGACCACTTTTAATCGGTGAGCTTCGTAGGATATCGGGAAACGGCATTTCTGAAGAATAAAATTTTAAGGTATAGTAATTATACTACTTTTGAATTTAAATTCTGTATAACCCCGTACCCCCCCTAAAACTTATACTAAATTTACGTCTTAAATATACTCTGAAACGATGCAAAAATTATTTAGTATATTTTTTATAAAAAAAGTATTGACTTTTATGAGAAAGTGTTTTAAAATAAATAATGTCGAAAGGAAAACTGCTTTTTTGACACTTTTCTAATGTAAATTAGATAAATACAAATTGACTATTAGTGTTCGTGGTGCTAATAGCCTACATACTGATAGTCAATGAGAAGTCGCTCAAGATTATGCCACGAACTTAATCTTGAGTGGCTTTTTTATTACAACTTTTCAAGCGAACAATGGATAATCAACCACCATATACTAACTTGCGAGGTCAAAGCTGGAAACAGGGACTTTTTGTTATTGGTTGAATAACGAAGAATACATTTTCTTTAAGGGGTTTCTTTTTCTTATTCTTTTTGTTTCTTACGTGTTGTTTATTTTTCTTTTTCTTTTTCAGAGCCAGGTTTAAAAGATTTTAAAAAAGAGGTGATAATATGAATTATTATAGAAATTTTGGAGATATATCTTCTAATAGTGTTGTAACAGATATTTACAATAAAAAATTAAAGTGTCGGAAAAAGAAGAAATATAAAGAACCTAAATGTATTGTAAGACCTGCTACTTTAGAAGAAAAAGAAAAGTATGGAATAAAAGATTAAAAACATATGTTAAACAAAAGTTAAACATAAAAGGAGTGATAAAAAATGATTTATGATTTAAAATTTAAAAAAGAAGAAAGAGAACAAGGATATTTGCACATCAATATATCAGCGGAAAATGAAGAAGAAGCCATACAAATAGCCAAAGAAAAGCTCAAAACAGAGAATTACAAAAAAGCAGAATTAGTGCAAACAGTTTACAAAGAAAAAGTGATATATAAGTTTTAGGAGTGATAAAAAATGGAAGAATTAGACATAACTTTAGAAGAATACAAAGAAAGTATAAAAGATTTACCTTATGAAGAATATTTAAATAATCTAGGGCAGTATATGAGTAATAAGTATAATTGGAAAAAGGGGGAATAAAAATGACAAATTGGGATAGATTAAAGGAAATAATGGATATTGAAGAAATTAGAGAATATACTAATCCGTTTTGCGATGCAGTTCACAAATTAAGGCAAGAGGAAATGTGCAAAATAACTTGTGCGGACTGTAAAGAATGGTTAAAGAAAGAGTATAAGCCACAAATATTAACAGATAAAGAAAGAGAATATCTATCAGCTGTTATAAAACCGTTTAGAGATAAAATAAAATATATTATGAAAGAAGAAAATTCTGAAGAAGAATGGGTTAGTATTACTATGGAGGCTTGGACTAAACAAAGAAATGAAGATTATCTTATTGAAGATTATCTTATATTCCCAAGTTTCCAAACAGGTACAATGTATAAAGGTATGGACACAGCTAGATTTTACACTTTAGAAGAATTAGGTTTATAGGAGGGATAAAAATGATTATTTTTGAGAAAATTTTATTGATAACGTTGTTATTAACAATGATTTTTGCACTTATGTGGGTATTTGTTACTACATATGATTTATATTATAAAGTTACTATGTTATCTTTAGTTGGGGTTATGTTTATGCTAATAATAGAAATAATAATGGTATAGGTCTTTTGTACTATTTTATACAAAACTATTGACTTTCATGAGTTTTTAGTATAAAATACAATTAAAGGAGGAATGAAAAATGATTAAAATTTTAGCAATAGGAGGATATTTCTTCTTACTAACAGCCTTAATATTTGGTATATGGGGCGAGTTAGAGAGAATAAGAGGAATATTGGACAGGGGCATGTGGCAGTATGACCAGTATTTAAAAAGAATGTGCGGATTAATAGTAGATAATACAGACGCATTTATAGGGAAAAAAGAAGAAAAAGAAAGAGATAGCAAAATGAAATTGTAAAGAAAAGAGGGATAAAAATGATTAGAGATTTAAAAGAAGATGAAATTGAATGTAAAGTATCAATTATAAAAGAGAATGGACTAGCTTTGTTACTTTATAAAACAGCAAGAACAGATATGGGAATATTAGACGAAACATTTGGAACTATGAATTGGCAATGTGAGTATAAAGAAATAAAAGGCAATATGTATTGTGGCATATCTGTATGGGACGATAAAAAGCAACAATGGATAACAAAATGGGATTGTGGAGTTGAGAGTGCTTTTGGGGATAAAGAAAAAGGCGAGGCATCAGATGCGTTTAAGAGAGCAGGTTTTAAGTGGGGAATAGGAGTAGAACTATATACATCTCCGTTTATATGGATACCTGCTGAAAAATGTAATATTAAAACCTATACAGGAACAGATGGGAAACCTAAATATACTTGCAATGATAAGTTTGAAGTAGAGAAAATAAAAATAGAAGATAAGAAAATAAAAGATATTTCTATTATGTGTAACATGAAACGTGTATTTGTATGGGGCGAAGATGTAAAATAAAAAGGGGGAATACAAATGAATAAAAACATAACAAAATATGTTAAAGAAATTTTGCAAAATGATGAAAGAGCAAGAGAAGATGACTGGTACTTAATAGCACAAGTCATTAAGAAAATGAGTTATAGGACACAAACAGTATCATTCTTGTATGTACTAGAACACGCACAAACATTTAATCTACCTAGTTTTGAGGCTATAACAAGAGCTAGAAGAAAAGAATTAGCTAAAGAATTAGATCCAATACAAGATATACGAGAGAATGAAGAAAAAGAATATAGAGAATATTATGGAGGATAACATGGAACTTTGGCAAGAGATAGAGAGTAAAATACAAGAGTTAGATGCAAGTGTAAAAAACTTACGAAAAGCAGGAACAGATTACGCAAATGCTGAACGTGAGTACAAGATAGCACTAAAGAAAGAAGTATTAAGATTAAGGGATAGTGGCATGGCAGTCACTCTAATCCCTTTGGTAGTATATGGTAATGAAGATATTGCTACTTTAAGAGCAAATAGAGATATAAAAGAGGCAGTATATGACGCAAATAAAGAGGCAATTAATTCTATAAAGTTGCAAATAAAGGTATTACAAGAGCAATGGAAACAAGAATACGGAAATACAAAGTTTATGGAGGGGTAAATATGAATGTAATAATAAAAGCTAAAAAAGATTATGCGGATATACAGCTAGAAAAATTAATTAGGGCAGGTGGATTGTGCATAGTCGATGAAGAAAGAGCCAAAGAAATAATAGAAGCGGGATATGCTGATATATTTGATATACAAAACGAGCCACCTCAAGTATTAAGATGGGGTAGAATAATATTATAGTAGAAGATAAACGTTGTTATTTTTGCCACAACACACAAAACCTCCACCGCCACCACATATTTTTTGGGTTTGCTAACAGGAAAATATCTGAAAAGTATGACTTAACAGTTTGGCTTTGTTGCTATCACCATAATTTAGGTATGAAATGTGTTCATAATAATAGAGAAATGGATTTAGTATTAAAACAACAAGCACAAAAGTATTATGAAGAACACATAGGAACTAGAGAGCAATTTATAAAAGAAATTGGAAGGAATTATTTATAAGGGGGAATTAAAATGACAAATTTTGAATTAATGAAAAATGATATTTTAGGAAGGATAGAAACAAAGTATAATGAGTTGAAAAATGTAATTGAAGGAATGAACGAAAAAGAATTTGCCGAATTTTTAGAAAACTTGTATGTATATTTAGATGGTGTAAATATAGAAACATGGTTTAAAAATGATTTAATAACTAAAATTTTAGATATACATCGAAGTACATGTGAGTTTTGCGCATATAAAAAGAGCGAATGCGAAGACAAAATATGTGAAGTTGGGATTAAAAAATATTTAGAACAGGAGGCAAAACAATAATGGATGATATATATAACATGATAGAAGAATTTAATAAACAAGGCTGGAGTATAAAAGAAATATCTGTACTTACAGGTTATCCTGAAGAAGATATAAATAAGCTTAAGGAGGAATAAGAGTGATAATAACAGAAAAAACGATTATGCGTTTAATAGCAGGGCAGTTATACGCACAAGCACCAAATTGCCAACCAAGAAAAGCAGATGTTATACTTAAAAAAGTAAAAGAATATATTGAAACTAATGCACAAATATTAGGAGATATGAGATATTTTGAGCTTGAAATACCGAAAGAGCAAGAAAATAAAGTAATTAAAGAGTTTTTTAGCCAAATGCTTATGCCAATACTTGAATTTCAAGAGTTAAATTTATCTCAAACCGAATTTGAAAAAGGCATAAAAGTAGATGATGAAAACAGAGCTAAATTTGTTTTTACAACTAGGTATACAACTCCAAAGTGGGAAAATGATTTTGTTGATTTAGATGCTTTTATATCTAATTTGAATTATTATTTTTGGGTTACACAAGATTAAAAGGTGGAAGGGGTTATGGCAAAATGTATTTCTTAACACAATATGCAAAAATATGCCCTCAATGTAAAAACGAATTAAAAACAGAGGGAAATAAAAAAATATGTGATAGTTGCAATATGAAGTATGATATAGCTTTAATATGCAAGGGAGGGAAAACAAATGATAAATAAAGAAAATTGTTTTGCATTTAGACAATGTGGTATTAACGGTAGATGTCTTATATTGACATCTAAAACGTGTGATAAGTGTAAGTTTTTCAAAACAGTACAGCAATTCAAAGAGGATTTACAAAAGTATCCACCTGATTATAGTAAATTAACAAATAAGAGTTTACTAAAGGAGGGTTAATATGATAACACTTGCGATAGATCCTTCTACAACTTCAACAGGTTGGTGTATATATAATACAGATACAGAATATGCAGAAGATTATGGCACAATACAGCCTAAAGTTAAAGACCCTATTAAAAGAATAATGGCAATAAGAAACGAAATAAAAGAGCTAATGAGGTTATGGAAACCCGAATTAGTAGTAATAGAAGATTTATCTGTAACAAGGAACGCAAAAACAACTAAAATACTGGCTGGTTTACAAGTAGAGTTAGAGATATTATGCGTACATTACAATATGTTGTATTATCTAGTACGACCTGCAGAATGGCGTAAAGTTGTTGGAATAAAAGGTAGAGATAGAAAAACACAAAAGAAAAATGCGATAGAGTATGTTAAGAGAAACAAATTAGTAGATACAGATGTATCAGATGACGAAGCAGATGCTTTGTGTATTGGGGCTTTTGCTTGTAATTTGCAAATAGAGAGGGAATAAAAACAAAGTTCAAGTAGTCTATGAAGTGCTATAACAAAATTACATAAAACAAGTACAGCTGACTTGTAGTAGAGAAACCCGCAATAGACTTAATGAGGACGTCTTTAAGAAGGTGCGTTGGGAATAACGTATTTATAGCATTTCATTGACTACTTGAATTAGAGAGGAGAATAGATATGTGGGGAGAAGCTATTGAAAGGATGCCAGCAGATGGGAGAAAACATCCTGAATGTGCAGAATGTGAAAAAACAAAAGAAATGGAAATAACAACAAGAGATGAAACAATAGAATTTTATAAAAGCGAGATAGATAAAATATCAGATGAAAAAGTTAGTCTAGAAAGAGGCATAATAAAAATAATTAAGTTACTCGGCGATTAGAGAGGAGAATAAAAAATGGAAGAAAAAATAATAAATAATCCAGAGGTTATAAGTTTTGAGTATCAAAATGATGTAGAAAAAGGTAAAAAAACATTTAAAATAAATGGTAAAGTATTAGATGCTAGCAAAATAAACGAATTAACAATACATTTTGATTATTATAGTTCCCCTTATATAATAATAAAAGTGAGAGATACATTTGCTTTGCCATATAAACAAAGCGAGGGGTTAGAATAGAGAGGAGAATAAAATAAGGTACTTTTAGGGTACTTTTAAGGCACTTTTGGTTGATTTCAAAGGTGCCTTTTTTATTTTAAAATTAAATTATGGAGAACGTAATAGATAAAGTAATGGAATATTATCAAGTGAATAACAAAGAAGCAATAAAAATAATCAACCTAAGGCGGTCATGTGGAGAATATGACGAACTATTAAGGGATATGGAGGAGGAGAATTATGAATAATTACAACCCTTATTTTGTACCACCTATGAAACAATATCTACCTAACTACCAACCGACTTATCCACAAACTTACGCACCACAATATCAGCAAATGGCTAATCAGTTACAGGGAAAAACAGTAGATAGTATGGAGGTAGTGAAAGCAACCGAGATACCTTTGGACGGAACTGTAAGTTATTTCCCATTGACTAACGGAACGGCAATAGTAACAAAACAACTTATGCAAGATGGAACAAGTAAAATGATAGTTTATAAGCCTATTACCGAAGATACTAATGTTCAAGAGCCTAAATACATAACTGAAGAAGATTTAGAAGAAAAAGTTAAAAATTTAAACAACAAAGAGATAAAAGACATGAAAGAAGAAATAAAAACCATTAAACGCAAGTTAGAAGACCTTACAGACGACATTAAGGATAAAAAGGAGAAATAAAAAATGGATATTACAAAAGTAATTAAAAATTATTTTTCGCAAGGTTTTACACCTGAAACAATAGTAACGAAGTTGGCTGGTAACAATCCGATGTTTAAAAACTTAATTGAAATGCAAAAGAAAGGCGATACAAAAGGTGTAGAGCAATTTGCTAGGAATTTTTATAAAGAAAGAGGCAAAGACTTTGATGAGGAATACGCAAGGGTAAGAAATATGTTTAAGTAGATATAAATTATGTTGCAACAATTTATATAAATAACAATAAGGAGGGTAAAATATGAACTACGACAACACAGTATCATTACCACTAACCGCTACCCTACAAGGCAATAATAACGATGGTTTCGGCGATAACGGCTGGTGGATTTTGTTGTTATTACTAGCTTTCAGCGGAGGCTTTGGTGGCTTCGGCATGGGAGGCTTTGGAGGATTTGGAGGTATGAATATGTACTATCCTTGGTTAGCTAATGGTCAATTCGACATTATGCAAAACACAAATAACGGCTTTGACACATTACATTTAAGCAACCAAATTGAAGGTGTTAGAGATGGAATTGGAAACCTACAAACAGCATTATGTGGAAACACAGCAAGTATAGTTAGTGCAATTAATGGAGGCTTCTCAAATGCTGAAATATCTGCTAATGCAAGACAAATAGCCGATATGAACCAAAACTTCAACAACCAAATAGCAACACTTCAAGGCTTTAATGGTTTACAAGGTCAATTAGCACAGTGCTGCTGCGACAATAGGTTAGCAACTTGCCAAACACAAAACGTTGTACAGAATGAAGGAAATGCTACAAGATTTGCTAATGCTAACAACACAAGAGATATAATCACGAATGCAACAGCAAATACACAAGCTATTCTTGACAAGCTCTGTCAATTAGAGTTAGACAATGTAAAGAGCCAATTAGAAGCTAAAAACGACCTTATCGACCAATTAAGACAAGAAAACTTATATGCAAGAGGACAAGCTTCACAGACCGCACAAAATGCTCTTATTACACAAGGCTTTGCAAATGAAGTAGACGCTTTGTATAATCGTTTGAATTCTTGCCCTGTTCCAACAACACCAGTATATGGCAGAACACCAATATTTACTTGCAACAATAATGGTTGTAACAATGGCGGTTGTAACTGTGGCAA